>OIFK01000056.1_pt1 | contig 97974 bp, 101 predicted proteins | sample 1582071 | NCBI WGS metagenome assembly OIFK01 (sample SAMN07501052, study PRJEB24779) | human gut metagenome | isolation source: stool | host: human infant | place: USA: Pittsburgh, PA | reverse complement strand
AGAGAATTCAAATTCATGAATTCTCTTCTTTCTTTTTATCCGATTGTATCAAATTTATTTTGATACAGCCCCTTTTAAATCAAACTTTCTTAATATACTTTATTTAGTATTCTTAATTTTTATCCTTGTTATTTTTCAACCACATTATAGCACTATATGCATGTATAGCAGAACCTGTAGCTAATATTTCTTCATTAAATACTACTTTTTCGTTATGCATTGGTTCACCATATAGTAAATTTTCTTGCTTTGTTCCAGCACCTAACATCATATAGACACTTGGAACTTCATATGAATAGGAAGCAAAATCTTCCGATCCCATTCCTCCTCCTTCAAATAAATTAACTAAATTCTCTCCGATCAAATCTTTTACATATGATGTAATTTCTTTAGCTAAATCAGTATTATTAGTTAATGGTGGTACAGATGATAATTCTATTAATTCTGCTTCACCTCTAAACATTTTAGCAGTATTTACTGTTATATCATTTATTCTATTAAATATGAATTCTCCTATTTCTTTATCTAAACTTCTTATTGTTCCCTCCATAATTACTTCTCTAGGAATTATATTTGGAGCTTCTCCCCCTACAAACTTACCAATAGTTACAACTGCAGCTTTAGTAGCTGGTATTTCTCTAGCAATTAGTTCTTGTAAAGATATATATATATGTGCTGCTATATTAATAGGATCTACTCCAAGCTCTGGCATAGCTCCATGACATCCAGTTCCTTTTACGACTATTCTAAATCTATTACATCCTGCTATACTAGTACCTAAGCCGCATAATACCATATTAGAAGGAGTTCCTGAATGAACATGCATAGCCATTGCAGCATCTACATGCGGATTTTCTAATACACCTGCTGCTAACATTTTTTTAGCTCCAGTAAAGCCTTCTTCGTCTGGTTGAAACACTAACTTAACAGTTCCTTCTATATCATCTTGATTTTCCCTAAGTAGTTTTGCTGCACCTAATAGCATTGCAGTGTGCATATCATGTCCACATGCATGCATACTCCCATTAGTTGACTTAAAATCACATTCAGTTGCCTCAACTACTGGTAATGCATCCATATCAGCTCTTAACAAAAACGTTTTGCCTGGATTTTTACCACTAATTGTAGCAACTACACCACTTTCACATATTTCTTGTGGTTCATACCCAAATTCCTTTAACTTATCAATTACATAAGCTTTTGTTTTAGGTAACTTTGCACCAACTTCAGGGTTACTATGAATAGTCCTCCTAATAGTAATTAAATCATCATATATTAACTTTGCTTGACTCATAATTTTATTCATATGTATACCTCACTTTCCTTTATCTCATATTTATTTTAATTACTTTTTTATAATATATTCATTAAACTATTAAATCAAATAAGCTGTTATCTTTCTCACTCATTTTTATATAATATAACCTATTATGCTTATATTTTCTAACTTTTTCATATTAAATAATTATCCATATAAACTCAAAATCATAATTATGCTTAGAGCAATAAATTTCTTTAAGCCTCTTAAACATTGTTATTGCTTCATTCATTTTACGAAAATTGAGAATTAAATTTTTAACCATCCATAATAATTTTTATTTCTTTCATTACAAATTTGCTTTGGAATCTCTTTAGGTTAACTAAAACATAATAAATAAAGGCAACCATTTCACTATCATCTAATATTCTAGCTAAACCTAATAGCTCCCTTTCATTCCATGCAGCAAATACATTTGATGAGTTCATTATACCTTATTATGTAATTAGCTTATTAGTTACCTAAGCCCTATATAGAGTAAAATAGATTGCTTTTTTCTATAAACTACAATCTTTTTTATAAAAATATAAATATTCAATAACTACTCCAATTAAAATACCAATTGTATAACATATTAAGTCACTAAATAAAAATCCATGACCTAAAATTAATGCTCCTAGGGTTGTATCTCTTATTGAATTTATCCATTCCCCTTGGTAAAGTTGTGATATTTCTATTAAATAAGAAAATGTCATTGAAGCCAAAGCCACATTTCTTATTTTAGCTTTATTAAATAGAAAACCAAATCCTAAATACACCATTAAAGCCCACAAGGTATCTCCTGCATATTTGCTTATTATATTGGGTAAGTAGCTTCCATACCTTCTTGAAGCAATGCCTAAAATCATAACTATGATCACAAGCCCCATATATATAATTCTTTTTCTTTTCATCTTTCTACTCCCTATAATATTAGTAATCCCACACTTCAAAAGCTAAATAACCATGATGATAGTTATAACCTAATTTTTCAGCTAATGCAACAGAGGCTTTATTATGAGCATCCCAACTTGGATATAAACCTCTCTTAAGGCATTCTAAAATTAATTTTGCACCACAACAATATGCAAGACCTTTTCTTCTGTATTGCTCTTTAGTATCAATTTCTACTTCAATTCCATCTCTATACCTTGAATAAGCAGCTGCACCTGAAATAGGTTCATTATCTTTCATAACAACAACGCCTAATCCTAGATTCTTAAACATTTCATAATCAGAATATTGAGCTACAAAACTTTTACTCCAATCATTTAACCTACAGAAATTAAAAATCTCTTCATCTATCATTCTTAGTGCATACTCTTTCGGTAAAGAGTTTACAATAGCCATCAATTTATCCTTACCAAAAATATGCTCTTCTTTTTTTATGGCATATCTAGTAATTTTTTTTGCATTATTTCCGTAACACTCTTTAATTAATACTGACCACTCATTACTTTGAGGTACCATTATTATAAAATTCTCTTTATAGTAATCTGGTTTATATTCTACTAGCTCTTTATTAGCTACTCCCCCGAAGAAACAAAAGTCTCCAAGTACAGCCATTGCAGATTTGGGATTCTCTTCATCATCTACATAAATACTTCCCATTATGTTTTGAAGACATGACCATATAATTGTTTCTTCCCAATTACCAAATAAATCTTTAGCCTTTTCTGTATCCTTTAGCTTATAAATCATATAACGCTCCATTCTGTTCTCTGATATTCTTAATTATAATCTTAAATTTATTTTAACATATTTACAGGTGCTCATAATTATGCATATTTATATATTTATGTATTTATATGTTTAAAACAATATTTATTTTTTTATTTTTGCATATATAACTTTTAGAAATAAAATTGGAGGTTTGTTATGGCAAGAAGAAAAAAAGAATTTGTAATATCTAAGGATGATTTATGTTACGAAGAACCAATGGATGAAATATGTTTTACAGATTATGTACCACCATCAAAAGATGCTGTTGCTAGTTTTTGTTTTAGCGATGAAGCTACAGAAGAAAAATTAAGTTTTGATAATAGAAAAGAAGAAGCTAAACCTTTCACTGAAACAAAGTTTACTCCCCAATCTCATCAAAATAAAAAAGGTAAAGGACACCCTAATGGTATAACTCCTCCTGTAGACGGAGAAAAATTTGAATTTGTTAGAACCTATTGCTTTAGAAAGTCTACTTTAATAAAACTTAATAAACTTAAAGCTAATAATCCTGACTTTAATATTTATATTAGCACTATAATTGATGATGCTATATGTTCTTACTATAATAGTGCTATGAAATAAAGTTGAGAGCTTGTGCTCTCAACTTTCTATTAAATATTTGATCTATGAATCAAATTCATAATCATAGCTATTACCCAAGCTTCCCCCTAATCTAATAATGCTTGCACATCATATTCTTTTTTTGAAATATTATAGTATAAAATTGTAACCTCTTTATCATCTAAGAACTTTAACTTTACATCTCTTTTAAACTTATAGTTAAAACCGCACTTTTCATTTACCCTTTTAGATCTATTATTAAAATGGAAATGTCCACACCAGATTAAGTCTAAATCCATTTCATTAAATCCATAATTTATTAAACTTTTTACAGCTTCAGGAATATATTCTCTTCCCCAATATTTTGGATTTAGCACATATCCAATCTCCCTTTGTTTTAAATCTTTTAATGAACTATCTGGTCTGCTTATATGTAATCCTATTCCCCCAATAACCTTATCTTCTTCCTTTAAAACAATTGCATAGGAGTCATTACTCTTTATAAACATATTTATTATTTCTTTGCTTTCTTCTTCTGATTTATGTGGCCTCCACCCTGCATTGGGCCCAACTAATTCACTTTGAGCATATTCATACAAATCACTGCTATCGCTTAATTTCCAAGGTCTTATTATTAGTCTATCTGTAATTATTTCTTTCATTGCCCCCTCCTTTTATATCCCCGTAAACTATTATAATTTTCAAGAAATCTATAATCACACTTTTCTACATACATATATTGTAAAGCAAAATACTTACAAATAAAAGAAGAGGAACCATAATTTGCGATTCCTCTTCCTAAGCTACTCATTTTTTAGTTTTATTTTAGACATCATTATAGGAATGGTTGTTGCTACTACTAAGGCTATTAATAGTATTATTCCCATACCATTACTTGCTGCAAATCCAGTAGGAGTTTTTGGAGTTATTACTCCTGTAACCTGAAGTATTATTCCTAATAGTCCAATTATAGAGCCACCAGCAACAAGCCCTGAAGAAAGGCTTATTCCATTTGAAACTTTTACTTCTTTTTCCTGCTCATCTTTACTCATTTTTTCTACAAATACTCTTATTAAAGCACCTACTAATATTATAGAAGTTGTTGATATAGGTAAATAGAACCCTATAGCAATAGTCATTATAGGTAAATCTAATAAGAATAAGAAAAGTGCCATTACAATACCAACTATAATCATTGGCCATGGTAAATCGCCAGACATTATACCTGATGTTAAGGTTGACATTAAATTAGCTTGTGGAAGTGCAAATGGTGCTTCTGCTCCAGTAATTCTTAACTGGCTTGATAGAACAAGGATTGTTCCTGTTACTACTATAACACCAATAACACTTGATATAGCAAATGAATTTCTCATTTCACTTCTGCTACCACCTATTATGTAACTTACCTTTTGAGATTGGCTATATCCACCAGCTACTGCTATTGCAACTACCATAAAGGCTGCAAATAAAAGTAATGATTTATTATCAGCTGGAGAAGTCCATCCCATTATAACGAAAACTAAAGTTAATATTACTAAAGATGCAATTGTCATACCTGATACTGGTAGGTTTGATGTACCTATTGTACCAGTTAAACGTCCTGCTACTATAACAAATAATAATGATAATATCATAGAAACTATTGCACCTATTATTGCCATCTTTATATTTTGAGAAATTATAAAGGCTGCAACAAAGGCTACTATAATTCCACCAAATAGCATAAGAATTCCACCTGAATTCTTTTCATTGCTTTCATCTTTGCTTGATTTTGCTTTAAATGTTTCCTTAAGAGAAACAACAATTGTTGGTATAAGCTTAATTGCACCAATAATACCACCACAAAGCATCATTCCAGCACCAATATACTTAACATAGCTTCCTGCTATTGTATTTACATCCATTTGATGAAGTAACACAGAAGCATCATTCCATGATTGAGCACCATGTTCTGCAAAATCAGTAAAGTAACCTATTAATGGAGTAATACCAAAGTTAGCTAAAACTGAACCTGCAAACATCATTAAAGATACTTCAAGACCAACTATAAATCCAATACCTAATAAAAGTGGATTTACTTCAGTTGAGAACTTCCATTTATAAAACTTACTGCCTACAAAAGTAATAGTATTGTTAATTAGATTCAAAAATGATCCTGTCAACACATTAATAATACCACTTATTCCAAATCCAATACCCATGTATTTTATAGCATCTCCACCTGCTTCAGATGCAACTAAAGTTTCAGAGATAGCCATTGATTCTGGATACATAAGAGTTCCATGTTCCTCTACTATTAAGAATTTATAAACTAATGAAAGACATCCAATACCAAATAGTGTGCCTCCTACTCCAACAGTAATTCCTTCTATAAGAGTAATATCACTTCCTATAAGAATAATTGCAGGTAAAACATAAATCATTCCACTTGCTATAGATTCTCCACCACTTGACATACCTTGAGTTATATTTTTCCCAAGGATACCTTTACTTTTGGCAAAAGCTCCAATAAGCATTGAACCTATAATAGCACCAGGAATCCCTGCTGCAACAGTTAATCCAGATTTCATTCCAGAATAAGCTGTAGATGCTGCAAACACAGCAGCTAAAATTGAACCTATTATGATTACTGCAAGATTTGTTCCACTTTTAGACTTGTCAGTTATGTATGGAACATAATCCTTACCATGAACACCACCATAGGCCTCTTTAGGTAATTTCTTTTTCATCTTTTGTCCCCTTTTCTTTTGTTTATTTATAAATTTATATTTAGTATATCCATTTTTCCTAATATAATAATTACCTCCTGTTTTATCACTTTAGTCTGATAAAACAAAAAAACATGATAAATATTATCATGTTTTTTTTAACAATACAAACCATAATTTGTATTACCTTTAACTTCTAATTATAAAGTATTAATAATTTAACTTATGATTTGAAAAAGTATAAATTTTATTATAATGATTTTTAAAAAGAATTATGAAATCACCTATATATAAATACTATTTTAATATTTTTATATATTACTATTAAATTTAGCAATTCCACTTAATTTTCGCAGGGTTTTCTTCGTTAGGTATAGCAACCTTTTCAAGTGACTCTAACATTTTTTCTAATTCTTTACTAGCTAATTCATCATATATTTTTGAACTCTCTGATAAACCACACTTATCATAGACAATTGCTGCTGCTCCATAAAAAGTAAAACCAAGAGCATTTGTTGGTGTATTAATTGTTCCACAAGCTGTTACTATAGCACGACAAGCTGCCTGAGCAACAGGGTTTTCTTCTAGACTTTTTGCAACTACATTTCCTTCCTTTATAAGTGGTTTAACCTCATTTAACTTTTTAGTTCCATTTAAATATTCCTTTGAAGCTGACAATATATTACGAAGTCTTAAATCATCACTATAGTTTTTTTCGTATATTTTAAGAAAATTGTCCTCTGCATATGTAATTGCCCAATTGGCTAATGTTGTTTTGCTTTGTGTTTCTATTAAACTCATTAATGATACTATATTGGGATCTTCCAAGCTTCCTAACATCTTCCTTAGTTTTGCCATATTTATTCCTACTTTCTTTTAACTAATTATTATTTCTTTTAGTTCCTCTACATTATTTACTAGATAGTCTGCACCTTCTTTAAGTAACTCTTCTCCTCCTCTAAATCCCCATGAAACACCTATAGATTTAACTCCAGCATTTCTTGCAGTTCTTATATCAACATTTGAATCACCAATATATATGCATTCCTCTTTACTTATGCCAAATTCATCAATTACTTCTAAAACTGATGTTGGATCAGGCTTAGCTTTATAGTTTTCTCTTAATCCTAAAACTATTTTAAATCTATCACAAAAATATTTATGTATTATCTCCAATGTAAAATCATGTTTCTTATTAGATACAACAGCTAGTCCAATTCCTTCATCTATTAGTTGGTCTAAAAGATCAATTATTCCATTATAAGGCCTAGTCATATCCATCATATGTTCATTATAGTATTTATTAAACACATCTAATACCATATTAACTGTTTCACTATCCCTATATTCAAGTGGAAGAGCTCTTTCCACAAGCTTGTACAATCCATTTCCAATAAAAGTTTTATACTTCTCAGACTCATGGGTTGGAAATGAGAATTTACTAAGAGCATAATTACATGCATTTGCTAAATCATCGATTGTATTTAGCAATGTACCATCTAAATCAAAAATAGCTACTTTAAACATTACTCTCTCCTATTTAACCTAATTTCTCATTCGATTATATCATATTTACCTTTTACATTGATAACAAATATAGTGAGAAATATACTTATCTTGAAGGAGTGATTATATATTCTTAAAAATACTATTGGATAACAAAAAACATTAATTTTATTAAAATAGCATTGAAAATTAGTATTTCAATGCTATTTGCTTTATGGAATAACTTTACATATAATTAACTTATGCTAATTATAATTAGAAGGGAGTATTAAACTTGAGCAATACATTTACCAAAGATTATACTATAAACATATACGATGTAGATTCTAATATGAATTGTAAATATTCATCTTTAATGAATTACTTATGGGATGTTGTAATATCTCAAACTGATACCCTAGGAGAAACTGATCATGGACTTGTACATAATTGTGTGTGGGTTCTATTAAAATATGATTTAAAAATTCTAGAATACCCCAAATTTAGAGATGTAATAACTGTTGAAACTGAAGCCATAGGTATTAAAAAGCTTTATGGTTACAGACGTTGCACAATAAAAAACTCAGAAGGCAAGATAATTTTATCTGGAATTTCTACTGCAATGTTAATTGACATTGAAAAAAGACGTCCAGCAAAGATTTCTCCTGAACAATTAAAACTTTATGGGGTAGAAAAAGAGTTGGATGAAATCATGCCATTAGATGATTTTATAAAGCTTGAAGCTTCTAGTATTACAAGAGATTATACTGTTAGACATAGTGATATTGATTCAAATAATCACGTTAATAATGTTAAGTATATTGAAATGGCAATTGATACTTTACCTAAGGAGCTTTTAGACCAATATGAACTATCAGGTATAAAAGTTCTATTTAAGAAAGAAGCTAGTGAAGGTTCAACTCTACACTTTAATACAGACATTTTAAGAAATGATGAGAATGAATTAATTACAGTTCATAGGGCTTTTAAGGATGAAATTCAAAAGCCAATTACAAAATTAGAATTTAAATGGAAAAAGAATAGCTAAATACTATTCTTTTTTGTTAATATAACTATTTAAGGTAATATCGTCTTCTATTCTTAGTTTTATTTTTATATTCAATAGCATATGTTGGGCATCCACAAATACATGCCATGCAATGAGTGCAATTATCCCCCCACTTTGGCTTACCATCTACTAGGATAATATTATTTAAAGGACATAACCCTTCACATTTACCACAACTTATACACTTATCTGTTGTATGAAATCCCTTTGGGTTTACATATATTTTATAAAACATTTTATTGATAGAATTACTTTTCATCCTATCAATAATAGTAGTTTTATGTTCCTCAAATTTTCTACCACTAACTATATACTTAACTATTTTATTAACTTCTTCCTCTGCATTTTCAATTCTACTTTCATTCTCTTCATCACTAGGAGTACTGTACATAACAATATAATTATCAGGCATAACCAAAGCTCTTAGCCCCATAAACTCAAGCCCTTTTTCCTCAGAGATATCCCTTAAAAATGAAGTAGCATCTCCTGTATCAGCTCCACATGTAAGAATAAAATACACCTTTTTATTTCCAGAAAGCTTAGTATTCTTAATAAACTTTTCTACTACCATAGGAATTCTCCATGCATAAGTAGGCGCTATAATGACAAATGGTTTATCTGATTTTATTTCATTATTACTACCACTCTTTATAAGTTCATTAATTGATATGACTTCATCATCTATTTCTTTACTTATTAACCTTGCAATATGACGACTATTTCCTGTTCCAGTAAAATATAATATCATTTATTCTCACTCCAATTTATAAAACCATATTACTGTTCAACAGATAACTTATCTGCTAAAGCATAAATATATTCCTTCGACTCCTTAAGACCAGCTCCTGTTGTCATTCTATATAGCTTAACTGCCTTTACTTTCTTCCCTTCTATTATTAATTTATTTAATTCATCATTTATCTTATTAAGCTCCTCATCTTCTATTCCTAAATGATTTATTATCCTATTCAATTTATTATTTAGGATTTTAATTTGATCTTTTTGATTACTAACATTCATCATTAGTACTATACTTACACCACAAAGAAATCCCATTATAGCATAATCCACTATATCTCCCCCTTTATTATTCTATATCACAATTATACATTAAATTCTTAATCAAATGTATATTTTTACATGTTAAAATATTACTATTAGGATATTTTAATTTATTTGCAACTTTTAATTTAGAATACTTGTCTAATAGATATAGCATTAATGCTTAAATTTTAGTAACTTAAGGAGATTAATATGGAGAAAGTATTTTCTTTACCTTTTAAAACAAAAGAAAAAGATTCATTAGAAATAACTCTTGTTAATAAAGCCAAAAAGGGTGACCCAGAATCATTTACAGAATTATATAAGATTTATAAAGTTTATCTTTACAAAATAGCATATAGCTATGTTAAGGATGAGAATAAAGCATTAGATATATTACAAGAATGTGCTTATAGAGGCTTCTTAAATATTGCTAAAATTAAAAAACCTATTTTTTTTAAGACTTGGATAACAAGGATTTTAATAAATGTAGCTATTGATTACCTAAAAAAAGACAGTAAAATTATATACTTAAACAATGATATCCCCATGGCATCTAGTAAAGAAAAAATATCTATAGAAGAAAAAATAGACTTATACAATGCTATTGATACGTTAAGAGAAAAATATAAAACTGTCATTATTCTAAAATACTTTAATAATATGAGCATTCAAGATATTTCATATATCATGGGTATACCAATAAATACAGTTAAAAGCCATTTAAGAAGAGCAAAAGAAGAATTAAATAATACTTTAAAGGAGGGATATTTAGATGAATTTTAATGGATATGATGATATTAAAATACCTGAAAATATTGATATAAAAATTCATAATGGTGTACAAAAAGCAGTTTTTGAAATTTCAGAAGCAAAAATCAATAAGAAGAAAAAACTAACCGGTGCTATTTGTGCTACTATAGCATTAATATTAGCTTTAGGTATAGCAAATCCTGCTTTAGCAGCTAAACTTCCTATAATAGGTAATGTATTTGAAGCTATCGAAAAAAATCTTTTCTTCCCCGGAAACTATTCTCAATATGCAACTTCTGTAAATGAAACAACCACTTCTAATGGAGTTGATATTACACTTTCTGAAATACTATGTGACGGTCAATCTTTATATGTAACATATATTGTTGAAAATAAAGATTCATTTAAATATACCTCTTGGGGAAATACAGGAAAAATGGATATGAATCAATTAATTACAGAAGAGTCTTATAATAAGGTTAATTTTAGCGATATTGAACTAGGCGGATCAGGTTTTGCAGGACTGGAAGGCAAATTTATAAATGAGAATACTTTTGTTGGAGTTAGAAAATATAACTTAGATTTATTAAATACTGAAATACCATCAGAGTTTATATTCCAATCCAAAATTATATATTTAGAGAATTACGGAATAAATACTACAGATAAAAGCTATAAAAAAGTTGGTTCTTGGGCATTTAAAGTGCCTGTTACAGTTAATAAGAACCTAAGAAAAAATATAGAATTTTCACAACAAAAAAATGATTTAGTAACTATTAATTCAATAAACTTAAGTCCTTTTGATATGGTATTAGATATAAATTATAAATTAGAAGATAATTATCTTTATAAATTTTTCATTTATGATGAAAATGGAGATTTACTTATGATTTCTAATCAAACTTGGAATAGCAATAAAGATAATCATAAGATAACTACAAATGCACCTGATACTAAATCTAACTGTATTAGAATAGTAATAGAAAAGCAAAATGAAAGTACAAAAGAAACTGTCTACGATAGTATAATTTCACTAAAAAAGCAGTAAATTTAATTTTACTGCTTTTTTATAACCTTATTTATTTCGCTAACAACTTCCTCTAATTCTTTATTTGTTGTATCAATCTTAATTGTATTCATTTTCTCATATAATACTAGCCTTTCAAGACTTCTTCTTATATTATCTTCATCTCTTAAACCTTTAATAATATCTCCTTTAATTCTTGATACTAATGATTCCACAGAACACATTAAAGTGATCTTATAGATTTCTACATTAGAAGTATTAAGGCCTTTTAATATTTCCTCCATTATTTCATCTGTATGAATGACCCAATTAAATATTATATATTTGCTACTAGAATTTCTTATATAATTATTTAGAATATGAATTATATTATCTAAAACCATAGTCTTATTTTCTTCATTTACTGTAAATGGGTTCATCATCCAGTAATTATCCCCATCTAGCCAAAATGAATTATCTAATTCTTTATAAAGCATTCTACAAACTGAAGTTTTTCCAACTCCCATAACTCCATTTACAATAATTAACTTCTTTTTCACTTCTATCACCTATTCAATTTCTAATTATCTAAGTCTCCTTGATTTCTATAAATATAGGTAACAAAGGATCCTCTCTCATCTATTGTCTCATTATACTTAACCAATTCTAAGCTTTCATTTAACCCATCAAAATCTGATGGCTGTATTAAGTCTTCTTCTCTTATCTTTGAATCTGGCACATGTTTCTGTCCAAAACCACTAATGAATAAAACACCTTCTATTCTAAGATGTTTGTTTATACTACTTAATTGCTCCTTACTTAATCTATAATGATTTATAATTATATTATCAAATTCCTCTAAGTTATCTAAAGCATCAGCTTTACTTAAATCTATTTTCTTAGTATTAACTTTATAATTATTCCTTGCTGCAAATTTATGTAGCCTTTCAAGTGCTTTAATACTAAAATCTACTCCAGTAACATTAAATCCTTCCTGTAATAAAAAGAAACTATTTCTACCATCTCCACAAGCTAAGTCAAGAACAGTTCCACTTTTAAGATACTTTATGTTCTTAACTAAAGCTTCTTCTGGTTTTAAAGGATTCCCTCCCCTATTTTCAAACTTTTTATCCCAATAACTTTCGTTTCCCATGTATTCCATATTTCTTCTCCTATACGTTTACCAAATAACTCTTAAACTTCATAACTATAATTAAGATCAAGCAATCACCTAAAAAAATGAGTTTTAAAATTTGTACAATGTTGTCTTAGTCTATCACTAAACATTAAATTTTGTTGTTCTGTTTCAACATAAGGGATTCTAAATGGACCTTTATAGTGTATATAATTAACTATATTTGATCCATTAAACATACCTTCATCAATATCTAGTCTATAAAATACATATCCTCTTTGTTTATCAGATCCAAAAGGATAGTTTACAGCTCCACTAATTTTATCATAAGCAATTTCATCACCAAACCAATCATTCTCTATAACATTTTTGTTCTTTAGTCTTGGTATTTCAGCAGAATAGTTTATACCCTTTTTTTCAAATAGTAATCTGCCACTTATTAACTCAAATTTCTGAGTATTACTAATTGAAAATCCGTCATGCCAGTATGATTTTCCATCTTTCCATTTAAAATATTCAATGACATACATTTCATTATTCTTTAATTCAGCATAAATAGTCGTTGCCTCTAAATTATATTTACCTGGTATCTTGTTATAGGTACGAACTCCTAAATCATCTTCAATAGTTTCCTCTTCATAATCAAACATCAACACTTCATTAGATGATTTTATAACTATTGCATCCTTTAACAAAGCTATCTCATCATCTGATATATCATTAATAATATCCATGGGAAATCCCTTATCTATAAGCATTTCTCTAGTTTCTGAATTTTGAGGAGTAACAAACTCTACAGAATTTAATTTAATATGGTTAGACAGTAAACAACAAATAGACACTGCTACTACACATCCAATATAATATATACAAAGAAATTTCCTATTACTTATCTTTTTATTCACTTCTGATGGCTTATAGTTTATTGTATTAAAATAATTACCTAATTTGTAAAGAGAACAGAAATAATACAAATAACTTAAATTTAAAATAATAAATATCCACCAAAGGCTACCTAAACCAGATACTATGCAAATTACAATAATAACCCTCCAAATAATTACTCCTAAAATAGGATCTTTTCTTGGTTTAATATCTGCTTTCTCAAAAACTTGCTTTAAACCTTTACGAAATATTAAAAGAAAGCTTACTTGAAATATAGTTTCAAATAATACTTCAATTGTAATATTATTGAATCTTTCACCTAAGGGTGTATTGGTACATATTAAATTAAAAATATGAACTATAATATTTATTATAGAAAAAATCCATGCTACATTAAGAGCCTTATTTTCCTTATGTATATCGCGTAAACCAATATATAAAAGTCCTACACCTATTGTTGGTAATATATACTGTAATTTAAATATACTAAATGTAACTAAAGTAAGAGCAAATCCCCATGCTATGTTTTTTATTGCATTACTCAATATATTAGTATCATATTTACTATATGGATCTGTAGGTTCATTAATAATACTTTCCTCATTAAGATTATCTAATTTAAAATCATTGCCACTCATTATCCCCTATCCCTTTTTTTACTTTTCTTTCATAGTAAATTATATAATTAACTTTATATTTATTATTAAAATTACTTTTTTCATCATTTTTACACCCTGTTTGCCATTATATGTAATTATATCATATATTATAAATTCATTGCTATTTTCTACACTACTATTTAAAGCATAGAATATGTTTTTTCTTAATTTAATATAACAAAAAAATATCGCATACTATCACTAGGAATACGATATTTAGATAAGGTCCACATGATTTAAAATTGCATTATTTTTAGAATATCCAACTAAAAATCATAATCAAAATGTTCTTTAATAAATTCTAACATAGAAGTTCTATTATCTTTTTTACTTATATAATCTAAATCAGAATCATAGAAATATAAATAAGCTATACTCTTTTTATCATCTGATGTCCCAACCATACCAAAAGACTTTGGATAATCAGCTGTGTAACTCTCATTTCCTGAAGCTACTCTAAATGTATAACTATTTACCTTAAACTCATTTTCAGGAATAAGAAAACTATCTATATCATAATCATAGACAGGCTTATCTAAGTAAGTATACTGTTCCTTCAATTTTTCTTTTTCATAGGTTAAATTATCATAGCTTACAACTAAAGCTATTGAATCTGACTGAGAAATTATAATTGAATTATTAGTATATCTGTACTTAACACTTTTGCTTTCAGGCAATTTCTCAATGCTTGGCATAAAACTTTTTGCAAAGTTATCAATAACTTCACCACTATTTAGGTATTCATCAATATTTGAATTTGATTTACTGCAACCCATAAAACAAAAAGATAATATTATCAAAACTATACTAAAAACCTTTTTTCTCATTTTACCACTCTTCCTAGTAAACATTGCCCTCACTCCTCTGTTGGACTAACTTATCAACTATCTTTTCAAACCTATTTTTATTTAAAATTTCATGGGTTACAAATTCACCATTATAGAATAAAGCATATGTTGTAAATGGACATGGAGAGTTTTGAGCCTCTTCATATGTTTCAAACAATACACTTTTAAACTTGATTCCTTTACTGTTAGCTACCTCTTCAATTATAGGTACATACTTTGCAGTAAATGGGCATTGGTGAGAATAATAAAGTACAAATCCTTCATTTTCTACAGTAGATCTCTTTACATTATCATTAAAAGAGGGTTTAATTGAATCTTTATAAAAGGGTAGATACAAAAGTTCAAAATATGATTCTAAAGTATCTGCCAATTTAAAACCTTTATACCTTAAAAATTCTGGATCAGAAAGGTATGGTTTCTTTTTCTTTGAAGATAAAACTACAAGTCCTTTCTTACCTTTTTCGTTACTATCTTTAATACACTCTTCTAATAGTACATTTGAATTTCCTTGCCCTTTATATCTTCCAGATACCCAAAAACAATTAATAAACATATATTCCTCAGCTTTAATTGGACACCATGCCTTTTCAGCAGGAATATATTCTATAAAACACTTTCCTCTAACATTACCTTTCTTAAAAACAAGTCCATCATCAAACATTTTTAAAAGCCAAGCTTTCTTTGAAGCTACTTGACAATCCTTATTGCTAGAAATTGCGCAACAAATATGCTCATTATCTAAATTTTCTTTATTAACAGTAATAATATCCATAACTTCTCCTCATTAAAACTATTTATCTTTTAAAGTAAAATAACTAAGTAAAACCATAAGAAGTATATATAGGAACAATAATATAAGAAAGGTGCTCTATTCTAAAGCCTAACAAAACGTTGATTACAATTTGAAATGGAATTGTTGTATAAAGAGCAATATAACTTATAAATGGAAAAATCTCTTTTGACGGGGTGCTCCAAGGACTAAAAAATCTGTCTAAATTAATCATTACAAAAATAAGTAAAAACATAATTATGCTAAAAAAGATTACTACGGACTTAAACCTTACTTTAAATAACTTTACAAGTATTAAAAATATTAGTGTAAAGATAAGTAAAATCCATATATAATTTTTCAGATTTTCTTGTACAAACTCATATTTCACTATAAATTTTACTGATATCATACTAACAACGGTTGTAATAAAATAAATTATAATTATTTTATAGATCTCCTTTAAGTTTTGTATTCTTTCCATTTTTCCTCTCAATATCTTCTAAATCTTATTTAAATCAACTTCCATATAAAAACAATTATTTTTATATGGAATATTATAACATATTGCATCTTAACTCAAAAATACTGCATGTCCCAAATTAGACTATGCAGTACTTTAATAACTATTTAACTAAATAAATTGCTTTCTTTATAGCTTCCTTATCATCCAAGTTATTAGATATATCTACTAAAATACTAGATATATCAGTGTCTATAAATATCTTAGCCATCTTCTCTTTATCATTTAATATAAGCGTTTCAAAATTTACTAATAAAATTGGTAAACTACTATTTATTTCATCTTCTGAAATTCCTTTTCTGTCAGTAAAATAAAAGTTACAAGTTTGGATTTCTTTTATAGCCGCATAAACCTGTGCAAAATCATTTGAATTATTAGCTATGTTAGGTCCTCTCCCTGAAATAGTTAACAAGCCTGATGTTATTTGATTCTTTTGATTTACTTTATTCATCTTATCCTTATCGTATTGATAATAATTAATGCCTAAAGAGAATATTAATAGCAATAACAAAATCTTAGACAAATTCTTTTTTAGTTTCTCTAACATTCATTTCTCCCCTTTTTAAAGAATATCTAAACTACTTAAATATTACCAGAGTACTGGTATATATAAATTATAACATATTATTCCAGATAATCTTTTAACAAAAATACTGCATGTCCATATATGAACAATGCAGTATCTCTAACTTATTATTTCTCTTCTAATATTATTTTACTTCTATAAAATCCATATCTTCTATAAAAATTTAATACATTTTCATTTCCATCAATAACAACTATAGTTTTAGATTTAGCACAATTTTTATTCAGCCACTCTATAGCCCTATTCATAAGCTCGTCCCCTAAATCACATCCCCTATAATCATTTTCAATAAATAGGGAATCAATTTCACCTAATAAATCTTCACTTAGGGATGAAATACAATAACCAATGTATTTATTATTTTCTTGATCCTTTATTAAATCAACATTTACCTTTATATTTCTATTCTCTATAAACTTACTTATTCTCAACTTAAAAGAATTGTTTTTATACTTATCAGAAAAGTTATTGGAATTAGACTCATGATGTTTATTTAATTTGTTCCACAATGGTTCTACAAGGTCTAACAATTCCTTTCCTCCATTTATAAACTCAAACTTTTTCATGCACACCTCACCATTTTATAAATTATAATATAAGGGTATAATAACTTAAAACACTTATAAAGTAAAACTATAAGCTCTTCACTACTTAAAATTATAATTTGGAAATTAAAGCATCAATAGAATTTCCTAATTATCTTGATTATCTTATTTTCCTCTTGTAAACATAAGATGAAATAAATGATGTAATTGGCACCGCTAATATTATTCCAATACTTCCTGATATACTCTGTGCAAACTCTATTGCAATAAAATCAGAACTCATTAGTTGATTAAATTGAGTATTATAGGAATACAAAGCAAGCATAGTACTTAATGAAGTGCCTGCAAATGCAAGAATTAGAGTATTAGACATTGTCCCAATCATATCTCTTCCTATATTAATTCCAGACTTAAAAATAGTTTTCATATCTAACTCACTATTTAATTCATTTATTTCATAAATTGAAGATGCTATAGACATTGCTACATCCATTACAGCTCCTAATGATGAAATTAATATTCCAGAAAATAGTATATCCCTAATTTTAAGTCCTGTATTTTGAGCTATAAGAATTAAAGATTCAGCCTCATCTAAATTAAACCCAGATATGTTCAAAAGATTTGATATAAGACAGAATATCACACCTGAAATTATTACACCTACACAGGTTGCTAGTGTGGCTACTATAGTCTTTTTACTCCATCCATTTAATAAAAACAATGTTACAATTGTAGAAATTATTGATACGATTATTGATAAAATAATTGGGGAGTATCCTCTGTATATAAAGGGAATCATAAAGAATATAATTGAATAAAAAGTAAACAATAGACCTATCATAGATCTAAATCCCTTACCCCTACCTATTAAAACCATAATTACAAAGAAAACAATAACTATAATATATATATAATTATTTCTACTGTAATTATATATACTAACCTTATAAAAATCTTCACTTGGTCTATCTACGCATACCATAATTTCTTTTCCTTCTTTGGCAACTACATTATGCTTTTGAGTTATATAATTTGTTACCTCTACTTTTTCTCCTTTGAGTTCCCCTGTTAAAAGCTCTACTTCTAATTCTTGAATACCAGAATATCTCCTATTAGATATTTGTTCTTCCTCTAAATTTTCCTTTATAACGCTTATTACCCTTGCCTTTTCATAACTTAAAGTACTATTATCATACTTCTTAAAATCATCTTTAAAGGTATTATTTAATAATGTTGTACAAAGTATAAATACACCTATTAACCACGTTATTACAATATCAGTTCTGCTTAACATTTTTAACATCTCTCTCTCCTAAATAGAAAGTTTAGCTCTGCATTTAAGCAAAGCTAAACTAATAATTTATATTCTAATTCTTACTTTCTTGTAAGTTCTTTTTCTTTAGTACTAGATAAAGAATTGAACCTGAAGCTAGCACCATTAACGGTATATATACAAATGGATTTTCTACTGTATCACCAGTTTTCACTGGATTAGAACTTTCAGTTTTATTTTCATCAGTTTTATCCGACTCTGGTTTAGTAGTTTCATTATCTCCTGGATTTTGTGTTTCTCCATTTTCTTCTCCTGTTGACCCATTATCCTCTTTATCTTCCTCAACATCTTTTACTATTGAATATTCATCAATAACTTCCATATTATCAGTTCTATAGGTTACAACTTTAAATGAGTTGTCTGTCATTTCAATATTTGAAATTGAAGGAACCTTACTTTGATCTTTTACCGCTGCATAAGTAAAATCTTCATTTTCTAAAATATTATAGTATTTACTACCACTTGCAGAGTTGGCTGTTAAATAAAGTGTTCCTTCTGGGTCTACTACATTACCTTCATTATCTAAAGTTTGATTCTTTAATTCTTTAAAACCTTCCATTTGATAAGATCTTGTATATACATGATCATGTCCCATTAAAACAACATCTATATCATTCTTATCAAAAATTGGAACTAAAGTTTCTCTTCTACTTAAAATTGAGTCCTCTAAAGAATGACTAGCAACACTATAAATCGAGTGATGGAAGGTAACTATTCTCCACTTTGCATCCTTATTTTTTTCAATTGTCTCTTGAATAAATTGTTCATGTTCAGCAGAACTTGTATTGTTTGAGTTTAATGATATAAATAATGCATTTCCATATCTAAAGGAATAATCTCCTCCAGCTGCATTACTTCCTAAAGTACTTAAATTCGGTACATTAAAATGTTGTGTATAGTTAATTCCAACATCATGATTACCTACATTAGTTGCAACTGGTAATGACTCTAATACTTCAGGACTTAAATATCCATCATATTCAGCTTCATTTCCTGCTTTGTTAACTTGATCTCCAGCACTAATAAGAAAACTTGCATCAGGGAACTTTGAAATAGCCTTGTTTAAAGTATCTGTCCATCCATTAATGTCAGATTCTATGCTACCAGAGCCTATTTGTGGGTCACCTGCCAATAAGAAATTAAACTTATTAGTATCTTTAGTTGATAAATTATTAACCTCAGACCATACCCCTTCTTTTCCTATTCTATAAACATAATCTGTATTTTCTTCTAAGTTTATAGCAGATGCCTTATTACTTCTATTTATATCATCTATCTTAGTAATTTCTCCCTTATAGCTTTTAGCTTTTTCTACTGGGAAAGTATCGCCATTCATATCTGATTTTTTAGCAACTTGAAGCTCAGTTTCTCCATCAAAGTTTGTATACCAAGTAAAATTTACTTCTGACTCATCTGCTCCTACAGTTAGTGAAATATCACTTACTTTTGGTTCTTCCTTTTCAATCTCTTCTGAACTTAAAATAAGTGAATTACATCCAAAATATATATCAGAGCTTGTCTCCCTATCTTGGTGAACCTCAACAGCTATAACATTTTTACCTTCCTTAAGCATTGATAAATCTGTTAGCTCAAATTCTTCTGTTATCGGACTTCCATTTCCATTTCCAGCATAAAACATATTATTTTCTTGCTTTTCTTCTGGCACTAAATATCTTTTAACTTCACTACCATTAATGTATACAACTATTGAATCATCAAAAGTAAAACTAGCTTTTATTTTGTTTACATCTTCTAAGTTGTCTACATTAAATTCAGTTCTAAAAAAATATGTTTCAATTGCTCTGTCCTTGCCAGAAGAAGTTTTTCCATTATAGTGCTGTAACACTGTATTTGCTCCGTTTATTGCTTCTCCATTTTTTGCTCCGTAAGGCCCTTTTGCTATCTTCCATGAAGTATCATCAAATCCAATGTTTTGGCCTTCATATTCAATATCTTTAGGAAGTGTCCAGGCGGATTTAATTTTAAAATTATCGAATAAATACGTTCCTACTGCTGGATCTGTTCCATTATCTAAATATCTCCAGCTTGTATCATTATTTATTACAGTCTTATCACTCTCAATTGTCTTAACATGTGCAATAGAATTATCAACGGCTTTTCCATTCTCAGCTCTTGCAGTAATTCCTACTCCAACAACTAGTGCAGAAACCAATGTCATTGATATTATCTTTTTCAACTTCTTACTTTTCATCTTAAACTCTCCTCTTATAATTTAATTGGACAACTTAAGAATATAAAACTTTTATTATATGCATATTAATTAAATGTAATAAAATGTAAAGATAAGATTAAAATTAATTTTACATACTTTCCTAATTATTTATAAAAAAAGAAACACCAGCCCTAGCAGTGTTTCTTTATTATTATTATTTCTTAATTATCTCCCATTACATATATCCCATATAAATCTTTCGAAATTATCCCTCTGACTATGTGTATTATTAGGATAAATCTCTAAAGAAGTTATTGCATCATTTAATGACTTTGGTGTTAAAGACTCCATATCCTCAAACTCCCACTCTTCATAAAGATCTCTTAAAGTTTCTCCAACCCTTAAAAGACTTTCATAATGCTTTCCTCTAGAGAAGCCTTTTATTCTTTTATTTTCTTTCTGATGATTATAAAAGAATGGTGACTTTGCTAACCATCCCTTCTTAACTTCATCTCCATTGGTAGTTTTAGTTAAAATATAATTAATTAACTCTGTAAACTCTGTAAATCTTCCTGACTTTATTTTTATACCTACTATTGGGTACCATAGTCCATTAATCTTTCCACCATTTGTTCCTGATGACCTATAAAATGCTAAAGTTACCCTCTCAATTCCATAATCATATCTTATGTCAACATCTATAAGTCCAATCATTCTAAAATAATTAATTGAATAGACATTAATCCTAAAACTATCTTCATATACGCCTAAAATTTCTATATAATTATTCATAGCCTCACCTTCATTATAATTAAAAACAGCCATGTGATATATGAATCACATGGCCTTTTTTATTACATACTTACGCTTTTAATTTTATCAAGTTGCTCTCTAATTTCTCTAATATTACTATAGCACTTTTTAATACCCATAAGCCTTTTTAAGAATATAAGCTCTTCGTTATTTAAATCAAGCTCTTTATACCATGGGAGTTCTTCTTCATTTTCAGGCTCATATGATGAATAATAAAGATGAAGTAGAAAATCACCTAAATACCAATAGTCTAACTCTTTTTCATAGTGTCTTTTATCTATTATCCTAGCAAGACCAAAATCTATTAAGGCTAATTCATTGTTTTCCTTTAATATTAAATTAGGAGGTCTAATATCACGGTGAACTATATGATTCTTATGCAAAGTTTCAATCATATCTATAATTTTACTGCAATATTCATATATTTCTTCCTTTGAAAACCTATGGTTATCCTCAAGTAATAGATCTTCAATTACCTTTCCTTCAATATATTCAAGGATATACCCTTCTCTATATTCATCTTTAAAGTTAGATATAAACTTTGGAAATCTAGGATCATCTAACATCTTTAATGTTTTCTTTTCATAGATGAGTTTTCTTTTTGTTTTTTTAATCATATCCAACTTTAATTGTTTTACTATGACCTTCTCATGATTCTCATTTTCTCCTAGATAAACAATTCCATATCTACCTTCGCCTAATTGCTTAATTACAGAATACCCATTTACCTTTTCTCCAAATTCGTATAACTTATCCATAGCAATATACTTATTTAAAACTATTTACTTTTAATAGTTTCTTCTGTGTGATTTTCTACATGACCACCTAGATCTACAATTTGATTTTCTAAATGATCTGCTAAATGATCTACTAAATGATCTACTTGCTGACCAACTAAAAGATCTACTCTTAGACCTACTAAATGATCTACTTCTTGATTTACTGAATGATTTGCTTCTTGATTTACTAAATGATTTGCTTCTTGATTTGCAAAATGACTTTCTTGATCTTTTACATTGTCTTTCTGATTCGCAAGATGATTTACTCCATCCTCTATAATAATTGTGACCCATATATGATCTTTCTCTAATACATTTCATTTTTAACACCCCTAAATTTATTTACTTACTGTACTTAATATATACTATTCAAAAATCCTAAAAGAGTTACATAATCTTTTAATTGTAAAAAAATAAAGAAGCTAAAAATTCAGCTTCTTTATTAATTAACAAATTATATTCCTATGATAGGTTGAGATAAATCCCTTTCGTAAATACCATATGCAGCTAACAAAGCATATAAGGTGCCTGATGTTCTAAGTATATTTGAAATATTAACATATATATCTGGTTCAAGAGAAAAGTCCACTTCTCCTTTCGCCTTTCTCTCTTTTAAATGGTCAAAACGAATAAATCCAAGTTGAGTATATATAAATCTTGAAATTACCAATAATTCAAGAGATTGAACAGCAGGTATATCAGGATTTGGAACATTTTCAGTTTCATTTGTATACCTACTATGAATTAGATTAATACTTTCAATAGTAGATATATATGAAAGTAAATCTCCTATAATTGAAATAATATCTGCTATATGCTGATAACTTAACAAGTTTAATTCTTCAATATCACGTTCACTAAAAGAACTATATTCTGATTCATTTCCAAATATATTATTAAAATCCGAATAATTATTTTTCATATTACCTCTAAAAATATTGGTATATATCTATTTTATACTTTTCTAATGATAAAGGTTCACTACTATTTCTCAAAGCCAAATGAGACTATCTAAAAACTATACTAAACTACAATTTAACCCTACTTACAAAACTCATCTTTTTCTTTTGTAAGTACAAGCATTAATTGAATAACAGTTATTATAACAGAACTTCCTTTCTTGTATGCTATATATCTATCTTCCCATCTTGTAGCATACTTCTCCTTAAATTTTTTAAGTCCTTTAAATGAATATACAAAATTACCATATACAAATATTTGGTAGGCTATCTTTTCTCTTAAAAAAGCATGCTTAGTTCTTCCTACATCTGCTAATGGTGCAAGTCCTAAATTAAAATATTTAAACCCATTTTCCTTTGCATACTCAAAAATATTTGCAAACATATAGTCCATAATTCCATTAAGCTCAATTTTCTTAAACCTCATAAGATCAACAGATAAGGTCTCACCATCATACATTGGCATTATTGTAGCAAAACCCTTAAGTTCTCCTTCAGAATTCCTTACAATAGCAACTTTATCCATTTCTATATAATCTCTATCTAAAAAACCTACGCAAAATCCTTTTTCTTTTTGTCCATTAAGCCATTCTTCTGAAACCTCTTTTATTTCATTAAATAGCTCATCATCATAAGGTGGACTAACAATTGAGAATTCATAGCCAGCCTTGGTTATTCTTCCTATAGCTTGTCTATTACTTTTATTCTTATTACCTACTAAAGAAAACTTATCCAATTCGATCCATGCATCCTGACCAAGCTTCATAAACTCATAACCTAAATCGTGAAGTTCGCCCATTACTTCAACATCAATTCCACTAAAAACTAAAGTATATCCATATAAATCAGCAAACTCTAAGAATTCCTGTATCCCCTCAAAAAAGTTCTCCTTATTACCTACTGGATTACCTAAAACTATAACTTTATCTCCAGATATATCATACTGAAAAAGCACATCTTCATTTTTATTTATGTATATATACTTATCTCCTAAAAATACATAGTGAATAAGTCTAGAGCCACCATAATTTTCAATAATTTTTTTAACCTTTTCTTTATCTAATTCTTTCTTTGGAAATTTATTTAATCTATTGAGTAATATTAAAAGCATAACTAATAATAAAGCTATTGTTGCTCCAATAAAAACGGAACTTACTAAATTATCTTTATAAAAGCTTTTTACTATTTCTTCTAAATTTAAAATAGGTATCTTTCTATGTATATAATGTACTACCTTTGAATAACTTGATACCAAATATACTGATAGGGTTAATAAAATAATTGCTATATCTTTAATTGCATTTTTCCATGTATAAATAAAACCTATTCTATAAAACATTTTCCTACTAAATAATATTAATATCCAAACAAGTCCTATAAATATACATTCATGAATATTATACTTGCTAAAGAATCCTCCCATAGTTATAACAGCAAATACAAAAACCATAAAATAATAAACTTCTTTAGTTTTTGTATGAAGTATAGTTGATAATACTATAAGAATAAATCCTATTATTATACTTAAAGATATAGATAACTCTACTATATCCATATTTAAGATTTCACTTTTATGAGGAAAATAACGTTTTAAGTATATATTATTACCAAATATTAACGATATTCCTGTAATAAATAACATTATTTTCAAAACACAATGAGCTAATTTCGAATTTAACCTTGATATAATTTCTCTTGCTTCTTCATTTATCTTCATGTACAAATCTGATAAATATAAAACTAGTCCTATTAACACAGGAATTATGTAATAGCTTAATCTATATAAGATTATAAGTAATAGAACTTGCTCTGAAGGTACATTGAACTCTTTAAGTCCTACTAGTAGTGTTAAATCAAAAGTACCAACACCACTAGGTACCATACTTATCATAGCTACTATTATAGCCATAACATATATAGGGAAGAATTGTGATAAAGTCACCTTTATTCCTAAAATTACAATCAATCCATATATTAAAAGTATAGTTGTTGCCCATTCTAAAATTGAAGTAAACATTATTTTTAATGTAATATAGTAATTTTCTTTATTTCCATTTTTAAATACCTTGTAGGTAGCCCCTATAAAAATAATAGGAATATATAGACCTATTAAAGCTGATATGAAGAATACATAATCAAAACTTCTTCCATTTACTAAGCTCCATAAAGAATATATTAAGCATACCAAAGAAAATCCTGATAGGTTTAATCCAACAACCTTAGATGTTTCTTTTATGAGTTTTGATGAATCATCCACGTATTTCTTATAAAAATGATTTTTTAAGAATATAGCTGAACTTCCACCAAATCCAACTAAGTTAGATATTGAACTTGCAATCCAAGAATACTTGTACACTTTTCTTGTACTTAGGTTTATTTGTACCTTCTTTTTTATTATTAAATCGTAAAATGATAATGGTAAATATGATATTATCCCTAATACTATAATTATCATTATATTAGTAACTGTTAACTTGTCAGAATACATATTGAATAGATTAACATCTATATCAACAAAAATATTATATAATTCCCTTAATGCAAAAAATAATATTACTACTATAATTGGAATTTGAATCATTTGCACTATTTTTTTATTTAGTTTTTTCTTCATATTTATCCCCTTCGTTTATAAGCTATGCTTTATATGTTAAAGAAATTATCTTAAAAGAACCTTAACTATTTCTTAATATCCTCTAAAAATAATTTGGCTATATATGATTCTTATCTATATATATCTGTATTTGACAACTATAGTTATTCGTATTAAACAAATCGTGATAAAGTTCAACTTCTATTAACTCAGTTATATTTATATTATTTTTCTCTATATATTTCATTATATTTTCTCTACACTCTAGTTGATTTTCTTTATTATAAACTAAGGTTAAATAATCTCCTTCAGGTAATACTCTTATGTTTTTTTCTTCTTCAACTTCATTCTTCAATCCAATAAATGCAAATTTTGATTTAACATCTCCACTTGAACTAATATCATAGATTATTCCCCTCTCTAAAGTTATTTCCATATTATTTTCCTTAATTATTTTATCTAATTTTGAGTAATAAATAAGTTCCTCTAACTCCTTAGAACTTTTAAATGGAGCAAAAACTATATATCTCTTATTAAAATGCTTTATTACAATTTCATCATTATCTACTATCTTTTTTGATGTTTTAATGCTTTCACTTAATATATTAATGTTGCTTATTACTTCATTCATTAATTTAATTTTTTCTTCTGCTTCCTTCTTTTTTATCTCTAGAAACTTTAAAAGTTTTTCTGTATTTGGATCTTTAAATATATCCTGTAGTTCTAAAATACTTGTTCCAAGAGTTCTACAGCCTTTAATTATATCTATATGAACAAATTGATCTATAGAATAATATCTATACCCTGTTTCTTCATCTATATATTTAGGTATCAAGATTCCCACTTTATGATAATATCTTAAAGCCTTTATTGTAATATCTTTTATTTTTGAGACTTCGCCTATTGAATAATACTCTTTCATTTAATCACATCCAACTTTCTAATACTTATTGACTCTCCTCTAAGAGGAGACATTAACATAATTATATACTAATTTTAAGATTTGAAAGGAAGAAATATTATGAATAATAAGGTTATGTACAGAGAATTACGCAAAGGAGATTATGAAATAATAAAAGAGTTAATAGGTGATGCTTTTGGATTTAGTGAATTTATAAAAGATCCCAACTTTTTAAACTTAGTACTAAATTCTTATCTTCAAAAATGTATATTAGATAGTAGCTTTAGTAAAGTAGCTATTAAAAATGGTAAAGTTATTGGAATCATTTTAGGAAATGCCAATAAGGATAAAAATAAAATAAAAAGCTTTCATAATAGAATATGTTTAATAAGCTCTTTAATTAAAATTATGTTTACAAAAAATGATAATAAAAAAGATTTAAAGGAATTCTCTAAAATTCAAAAGACTTATAAAGAAATTTTTAAGGGAAATGAAAATAATTTTCAAGGATGCATACAACTTTTCATTGTATCAAAAGAATCTAGGGGGTTAGGTGTAGGAAAATCTTTAATGAATTATCTTTTTGACTACATGAAATCGATGAAAGTAAAGTCTATGTACCTATATACCGATACAAGATGTAACTATCAATTTTATGATAAAAATAATTTTAAAAGATTAAATGAAAAGAAGATACATTTTAATAGAGTAAATGAAAGTTTAAATATCTTCCTTTATGGATATAATTTTTAAAGAATCACCTTTTAGCCTAAATATTCTATTTTAAAAAGAGAATCTATTTTAAAGATTCTCTTTTTACTTATTCTCATGAACACTTCCTTCAAATAGTTTCCCCTTCTCTTTGGGAAGTTTATTCTTAACTAAAATATCGTAAAATCCTGATATTATATAACTTATAGTCATAACTATGATAATAGCTACCATTTCTCCTCCACCAAAATATTCAAGGGCCATAGCCATTGATGTAATTGGAAGTGATGTTGCACTACAAAAAACTCCAATCATCCCTAATGCCGTGGAAGATTCTAACGGAAGATTTATTAACCCTGAAACAGAACTACCAAGTGTTGCTCCTACAAAGAACGTTGGATTTCCTCTTCCTCCTTGGAAAACTGACCCTAAAGCTACTGCTGTAAATAAGACCTTCCATATACTATCCATTATACTTACTCTATTATTAAAGGAGTCATTTATGAAAGATTGACCTAATCCATTATAGTTATCGCCAATGATTAAGAATAAGACTATTGTTATTATCCCTCCTAAAATTGCTTTTATATATGGATTTTTAGTAACTAAGTCATATAACTTACTGCTATTATCTAATACTAAATTAAATATAAACCCAGCAATACCACATATTATCCCAAGTAAAATTAGCTTTAAAAGCAGTATAATACTTAATTCTCCTAAGTTTAATTGAGGATAGACTACTTCCTTATTACCTATAAGATTAGCTATTTCGTTTGAAAATACAGTTGTCAAAAATGCAGGTATTAAGGCTTGATAATGAAACTTTCCTTTTAATACTAACTCCATACCCAAAATTGCTCCTGCAAAAGGTACATCATATATTACACCAAAGGCACTTCCTACCCCACAAATTACTAAGGTTCTTTGCTCATCATCAGATAAATTAAAGATTCTTGCCATAAAATCTCCTAATGTGCCCCCCATTGCAACAGCTGATCCTTCTTTTCCAGCAGAACCTCCACATAAGGTTGTTAAAAATGAACCTATAAATACTACAATAGACATAAAAAATGGAATATCTTTTGCAGCTGACTGAACTTCAGATTTTAATAAATTTTCTCCTGAATATGCATTTCTTCTTGTATGTAAATATAAAAAGGTTATAATCAATCCAGCGAAGGGTAATAGGAAAACCATGAACTCATGATCTTTTCTAAAGTTATTTCCCCAGCTTAATAGGATATTAAATAAACCAACTATAACCCCTATGGGCACAGCCATTGCTATACTTAGTGCAATCCATTTTAGTACATTAAAAATTAATGAACTATACTGATTTTCCGCATTAGTTTTTAACTTTTCCATAACCTTCTCCTTCTACCTTTATCATAAATATAATTTCCTAAAGAACAAAAAAAATACTAGGAAGTAAATTCCTAGCATTTTCACTAAAACTCTTTTACAATTTTTTTTGCCTTAGCTTTTCCTTCTTGTACTTTTTCTTCTACATTAACACCAATTACATCTACATTTTCAATTGCTAAAGTAGTTATATCTTTTATACCAAAGAAGTTTAATATTGTTCTTATATACCTATCTCCCATTTCGTATGAAGCATTACTGTATTCACCACCTCTTGAAACTATGTGTATTGCTTTTTTATTATTTAGAAGACCAACAGGACCTTCAGCTGTATATTTAAATGTAATTCCCGTTACACTTATATAATCAATGTAAGCCTTTAGTATTGCAGGTATACTTAAATTCCACATAGGTGCTGCTATAATATATTTATCTGCTTCTGCAAATTGATAAGCATATTTTAAAATTGGATGATTTCTACTTTCTTCTGTTTTAGGTCCAAAAATACCATTTAAATCATCAGGTCTTAGAAAATCTATATTTTCCTTATATAGGTCTAATTCTATTACTTCATCCCCTGGATTATTTTTCTTATATTCTTCTATAAAGTAATCAGAAACTTTAAAAGTTCTTGATTCTCCTTCTTTTTTTATATTTGCTTTAATATATAAAACTTTACTCATATTATAATCTCCTCTATAACTTTTATACTTTTCCTAACTATAACACTAATATATAAAAAAAGCAATTTAATTAATAATAATTATTTGTTAATTTCAATTAACATTTATCTTGAATTTTTTATGTCAATTATCTTCTAAGTTTAAGTATAAATTTCTTAATATATTAGAAAAGTCCATTCTAAATTAATAGAGTGGACTTTTCTTTATTACTTATGATTGGAATTAATTTAAGCTTTTTTGTAAATAAGTATATATAATCTAGTAAGGATAATATGGATAATATGGATACGGTGGTACTATAAATGGATACCTTAATAAGGCTAAAGCAGCTATTGCATTAATAGGAAATGGCCTTCTTCTAAATCTTCTATATCTATTTCTCATTGGTCCAAAAGGTTGTCTAGGTTGTCTTGTCATTTCATTAGCCTTCTCATCAGTCATTACATCTTCGCCAACTAACACAAAAATCATATTTCCATCTATCCCCTCTACAATTCCATCAAAGCTACTACCGTCTTTCATTTGAATAATTGTATGGTAAGACATACACCTCTGGCACTGTTCATAAATAGACATATCATTTCTTTCATAATCAAATATTTCTAATGACAATTTATATCAACTCCTTTCTCCTATATGGTATTCATTTAATTCAATTCTAGTGACTTTATACATTTCTTATTAAGATTATTTTTTTAATAAGGGAAATAACTAAATGTGGATACACTAAATCTTATAAAATTGAAACATCTCAAGGATGAAATATCTTAAATTATCTAATAGTTTGAAATTTATCAGTTATTTAGGAATATTTCCCAGTTCCATAATATATATCTCTTTATTTTCCTTAACGTTAATTTATCACTACCTTTATTATCATTAAACTTTTTTATTTCACTTATTTTATGGAAGTATTATTTTACCTGCTTTGCTTTATTCCATAATCTGTCCTACAATGACATAAAGGAGGATGATGCATATGAGGATCTTTGCTCTTAGGCCCTTATTTTAGTTAGTTAAGTGTCTATCTTAGTTAAAGATCTCCTAACTTCTAAGAGCCTAATAAACTATTTAATATATTTAATTTATGAGGTGTTTATTATGTCTAATTTAACTTTTAATGTATGTAAGCGAGAGAATAATGAAAATAAGGTGAATTTAAGGAGAGTAGGTTTAACTCCAGGTATTATTTATGGTGAATTTCTAAAAAATCCAATTCCTATTAAAATTGATAGTTCTGATTTAAAAAGGTTATTAAAAACCAATAACAAGGGCTCTATAATCCCTATTTGCTTAGGCAAAAAAAAGCTTAACTGTGTTGTCAAAGATCTTCAAAAGAATTATCGTAATGAAATAATACATGTGGATTTTCAATATACAAAACCTAACGAAAGAATTAAAATGAAAATTCCTATAAAATTTAGTGGACAGGAAAACTTAGAATCAAAAAGATTGGTATTAGAAACACATATTACATCTATTGAACTACAAGGGGATGTTGAAAAAATTCCTGAGTCAATTGATATTGATGTTTCTAATATGAATTTTGATAATAGAATACTGCTTCAAGACATATCTATTCCAAAAGATATTTCTGTTTTAAGTGACCCTAAAGCTTTAGTAGCTATTATTACAAATTAATGTTCCCACTCAAAAAAAGCACTGTACTTTTATACAGTGCTTTTTATTATATCTTATATTTTTCCAATTCTTCTTTAAACATATTAGCTATCTTTTCAAAGTTTGATATATTTTCAGTCAGATTATTAATCTCCTGTGTATATTGAGTAACGCTAGCACTTCCTTCCTCTGAATATGCTGAGTTCTCTTCTGCAATTGATGATAAATTCTTTATGTTGTTAGACAATGATTCAATAGATTTTGATTGTTCATTTAAATCATTTATAGTGTTTATCATAGATGATGCAATATAATTAATAGATTTATTAGCATCAAAACTTAAATTTTCTACATCTTGAAGGTTTAATGTTTCTTTTTCCAATATAAAATATTGATTTTCTATTTGTTCCACTAGTGATTCAATATTACCTTTAAAATGTACTAAATTTGTATTTATTTCTTTAACTGATTCTTTTGATTGTTCTGATAGCTTCTTTATAGATTCTGCAACAACAGAAAATCCTTTTCCTTGTTCACCAGCTCTTGCAGCTTCAATTGATGCATTAAGTGCAAGTAAATTTGTTTGCTCTGCTATTCCTGCTACAATAGATACTATCTTTGTTATGTCATTTGCTCTTTTTTCTAAATCTTCACTTTTTACCTTAACATCATTAAAGCTTTCTAATGTCACTCCTATGTTTCTACTTGATTTTTCTACACCTGAATTGCTTTTATTAATTTTCTTTAATACTTCCTCTAAATTATTCTTATAACTATTTTCTACTTGAACTATTTTACCTAAAGCATTTATATTCTCTTCTAAAGACATTACTACCTCATCAGTTTGTCCAGCCTGCTCAACTGCACTATTAGCAACTTGTCCAACCACTTCATCTATACTTTCAGATGCTTGTTGCATTGATGCACTTATTAAATCTATTTTTTTAATAAATGTGCTCATTTCATCTGTTAATCCCTTAAAGCTTACAAAGTCTGATTGTATTATTTTTTTGTGTTCTTTAATTTTTTCATAAATATCCTCAAAAAAGTCATTAGTTTTAATGCTTTCATCTATGTTATATCTATTTTCCACTAATCTATTAAGCTCTTCTTTAAGCTGTGATAAGGGTGATAACATTAAATTTGTTCCTAAGTATGTTAATCCACCTGCTATTATACTAGCTATAATGGATTTAATTATATTGCTAACTCCCATTAAAGGTATTAAGATAACAAATAATGTAATTCCAGTAAATAATCCTGCCTTTACTCCAAAGTTTTTAATAAAACCTAAGGACATAAGTGTATTAAACTTATACTCTTTATTGTAATGAATATCCTGATTAAATATTAATTTTAATTCTAATGATGTCTTTGTTTTAGATATTTCTTCAACTTGAATTTTTTCATTAAAGTAATTTCCTACCCCCTCAAGCATTCCAAGAAAATATTCAAACATTCCCCTTGAAGAGTTATATGTAAATATAGCTTCTCTCCTAGAAATAGGTGTAATTGTTAATATAGGAGGTTTTGCCCCTATAAATTTCTTTGTCATGACTACATGCACATCATACATGGATTTTAAAAATGAGTATGCATTTTCATGCTTAAAAAATGCTGGATAATCCTTGCTGAAGGATATAATATTATCTTGTCCAATTTTTCTCCATAACTCTTTTGTAGTTATGTTCTTATTATCTGATATGTACTTTATATATTTATTGACCTTATCATCTTCCACATTTTCTATTGGTGAGAATATCTTATTTTCACCCCAACCAGCGTAAGACATTGCATTCTTAACTACATCATCACCAAATAATTTTCTAGTTGTATTAAGCCAAGTTGCAACAACTGTTCCCTTCATTACCATTCCTCCCTTTTTTATCTTTTGCACTATTTAGGCAATTTATATTAAATTATACTATAAATTTCATATTTTTCATGTTTATTAACAATATATTAATAACTTTTTATATTTATTTTTTATTTATATATAAACTTTGAAATAAAATCTAAATATTGGGGTTGACTTTTCTTTTTATCCATAGTATAGTGTACTCAATTACAAAACACATGTTTCTTACATAAAGACATAATTAAAGGGGCTTGAACATATGAAAAAATTTTCACTAATAAGTAAGATTATAATAGCTTTGATACTAGGGGTTAGCGTGGGGCTTATTTGTAAATCCCTTTCTATAGTATTTCCTATGAGAATATTGACTACATTTAGTGGTTTATTTGGAAACTTCTTATCCTTTATTATTCCACTAATAATTATAGGATTTATAGTTCCTGGAGTTGCTTCTTTAGGGAACAAGTCTGGTAAAACTTTATTATTAACTATCGTACTAGCCTATACATCTACTTTAATTGCTGGATTTTTAGCATTTATTATTGGATTTAACCTACTACCGAAGTTCATAAATGGGGGATTTTTACTTGAGCAAGGGACTGTAGACTTAACTCCTTATTTCACTATCGACATTCCACCAATGCTAAACATAATGTCAGCTTTAGTATTTGCATTTATACTAGGAGTTGGACTATCTCGTATAAAAAATAGTAATTTATTAAAAGTATTTGAAGAATTTAGTTCTATAGTAGAAATGGTAATAAAGAATATATTAATACCTCTTGTTCCCTTTTATATATTTTCAATATTTGCAAAACTAAGCTTTAGTGGAGAGATATTTACTACATTAAAAGCTTTTGGTATTGTTTATATAATTTTGTTTACATTACAAATTGGGTATATTTTAATTCAATATATAGTTGCTGGTAGCTTTAAAAAACAAAATCCTTTAAAGCTTATTAAAAATATGATACCTGCATACTTTACAGCAGTTGGTACTCAATCTTCTGCTGCTACAATTCCTGTCACATTAGAATCTACAAAGAATAATAATGTAAGTGAAGAGATAGCAGATTTTGTTATACCTCTATGTGCAACAATCCATTTAGCAGGTGATACTATAGCATTAGTTTTAACATCTATGGGGGTAATGTATATGAATGGACAAACTCCTACCTTTAGTAGTTTTCTTCCTTTCATATTAATGTTAGGTATTACAATGGTGGCTGCACCTGGAGTACCTGGTGGTGGTGTAATGGCTGCACTTGGTATTTTAGAAATGATGTTAGGTTTTGGTTCTGTAGAAAAGTCTATAATGATTGCATTACATGCAGCTCAAGATAGCTTTGGTACTGCCACTAATATCACCGGAGACGGCGCTTTAGCAATAATAATAGATAAAATAGCGGGCAAAAAGAAAGAGCTAGTATAATAATGTACTAGCTCTTTTTTCTTGTATTAATTTCCAATTATTTCCTGAGAAATATTTTATTATTTTCTATTTTAAGACCATATGCTACTATCTCTATAGTAGTTAATTCCTAGATTCTTCAATCTTTCTCCTTGCTTTTCTAATCTTATTTTATATTCACTCCAATTTCTATCCTTCTTTGGAGTCCAGCCAATTTCTCCATATCCCAATAGTCTAGGATATATCATATAATCCATTTGCTGTTGATTTAAAATATTTTCTGTCCATAGTGGTGCTTCCACCCCTAGCACAAGATCCTTTGGTGAATAATCTGTTGGATCCCAACTATATGCTGTTTTTATTGGTATGTAACCTGCCCAATCTAACCCATATGGAGTATCCTTATTATATTTCATATCTAAATATGCTTTACTAGAAATTGAAATATTCATTTTCATTCCTTTTTTTCTTGCTGCTTCATTTGAATCCTTCCAATTTTGTAGTATTACACTTGAGTTTATCTCTGGTGACGTATCGATTGGATCCCATCCTATTGGAGTCTTTCCTAAAGCTTCAACCATTTTAGCTACTCTTCCAACAAAATAATCATAATCCTCTTTCTTAGTGCTAAGGGCTTCATCTCCTCCTATATGAATGTATTTTGAAGGAGAAATAGCTGCTACTTCCTTAAATACATTATCTAAAAACTTATAAGTCTCTTCACTATGTGTCATAAAAGAACTAAAACCAATCTCTGTTCCTGTATACAAAGGCTTCCTTTTGCCATCTGGATTTAAAAATCCATAAGAAGCTAAGGCTGTATTACTATGACCAGGCATATCAAATTCAGGAATTATCTCTACATATCTATCTCTTGCATATTTTACTATATCTTTAAATTGCTCTTGAGTATAATATCCTCCTTTTCCCCCACCAACTTCCGTGCTACCACCTATTTTAGTTAAATCAGGATACTGTTTAATTTCTAAACGCCACCCTTGATCATCACTAAGATGTAAATGGATTCTATTTATTTTATATAAAGATGCATGATCTATTTGACGTTTAATTTCATCTACTGAGAAGAAATGCCTAGCTACATCAATCATTAATCCTCTATAACCATATTCAGGTTTATCCTTTATATTGGAAGCTGGCACACTCCATTCCACATTACTAACTAAACTATTTTTCTCTATATCTGGAGGTAATAACTGCCTTAAGCTTTGAATTCCTCTAGAAATACCCTCTGGCTTATACGCTATAATCTCTACTTTTTCTTTTGTTGTTATTAAATTATATCCTTCATTTCCTTCCGTTTCATTGCCTCCTACAGTAGTTAAGTAAATACTTCCTAATGGAGGATTATCCCCTTCAACCATTTTTAATTCATATCCTGTTGGACTTATTAACTTTTCTCTTAAAAACTCTGCTACTATTCGTATTTCCTCTGTTTCTTCTTTATTCTTTCCTTTTATATATATAGAAGATTCCTTATTTAAAATAAACTTTCCATTACCCTTTACATAACTTAAAGGTTTTGGAATAATATCATTACTTACATCTTCTAAAAAAGTTGATTGCACATCTTCTCTCTTTTGAAGGTTTATAAATATTGAGGTAGATAAAATTACTAAAGATAATAATATTATTGAAATACGATTTAAGCTCTTGTGATATATGTTATTCATTAGTTCACCGTCCTTAATTACATAATATCTATACTATTTTTTTACTAAAGTACACATTCTATACATGAAAAAGGTGGGGTAGATATTTATTTGTCTTGTTCCGTGGCGAGCTCAAGTCACAGAAAAATAAATATCTATTCCCTTCGTACTAACGGTAATGAAAAAGGAATGTATCTTTGACACATTCCCTCAGATTTCAAATATTACTTTGCACTATATATTGAATATGATTTTCTAAGCACTCCCTAGACCTCATTAATGGTGTAATTCTAGGATTATCACTATAACATTCTTTACACATCATCTTTTCTATTAATTTAAATTCCTTTCGTACATTTTATTTTTCTACTTATATTTTATTTTTATACTATTCCCCTCTACTGCAATTCCTTTTGACTTAGTTATAGGCAGCTTTTCCTTTTCTGAAAACCCTATTGTTTCTCCATCATTAAGTACTGCATTATACTCAAGAACATAGGATACTATATCATAGATAAATCCATATAACTCTGAAGGTGTAGTTTTTGAGTTAATAACCTCAATCTCATCTTTATCAAAATAGTCCATTCCACAAGTATAGGCTGAAAATCCTTTTTCACTTGGATAAATACCTATATATATCCAATTTAATACAGGCAGAACTTTTTCTTTTAAATCCTCGGCACATCTTATATAAAAATCAGAAGGTAAAACTGTTGGGTATTGATATATACCTATCGCATTTTTTAACTTCAATAGAGAAGAAACCACCATAGTAAATACAATACTATTTCCTATTGGATTTTCTCCTTTTGTAACTGACACAACTATATGAGCCTTATGCTTGGCAGTTTCCTCTTCCCCCTCTTTCCAAAGATAATTATTCATTGCATTTCCTTCTGCTTCTTTATTTGGAACAGGTGAGTTAATTAATGCACATACAACCTTAATATCACTTACTTCAAATATTAAAATGTCACTTTGCTCTTCTTCCTTAATCATAATTTCCCAATCTCTATATAAGTTTCTCTTAAACTCTTTTATATTAAAGCCTTCATCTGATAAAAGTACAAAACCAGTTCTTATCTTTTTATCCTTCATCTAATCCCCTTTTCCCTTCCATTTATTACAATTAAATTTTATCATACTTTTTATATAATTAAACAGTAAAAAAGGTGTGGCGGATATTTATTTCCCTTGTTCCGTCGCAAGCTCCAAGTCACATGGAAACAAATATCCACCCCACGCGTACTAAAGGTAAGGAAATTATAAAATTACTATCCTTTATTTTATATTTTTTAATATGAAAATGTAATAATACCTTTGATTTATAGCTAATTGAAATTTTATAATTTACTAGACAGTAAAAAAATCGTCAAGACGAGCTTGCCGAGTCGTCGATTTTTTTCAGCGCACTCTGGCTTTTGGAAACGCATGTGAGCAAAAGACCAGGCGCATATAATTTTATTTTTTATTCTTTAGGAAGAAATAAACTAATATATCGCTAAATTGTTGAGGTTATCCACAATTTAATAATAGATATAATTTCCTAAAGAATAAAAAACTGCTGATATACTCAACAGTTTTTAATAGTATTATTAATCCTTAATTACTGGCTTTATTGCATTTAATGCATTTAGCATTCTTGGAAATCCCATATAAGGCATAGCATGAAGTAATGCACAAATTATAGTTTCCTTACTATTTCCAACTTTTATAGCTCCAAGGGCATGGCTATAAACCTGTAAATCAGCACCGCCTAAAGCCGACAATGCAACTAAAATTAGAAGTTCCCTTAGTGTTCCATCCATGCCACCTCTAGTAGCAAAATCACCAAAACCAAGTTCTGTTAAAAACCTTGGTATAGCCTTTGCATATTCATCTGGAAGATATGAATACTTATCTAAAATTTCTGTACCGTAAATAGGCTCTTGAATCTTAAGACCTTCTGTATATCTATCCTCATCTTTTATAGTCTGCTGGCTTTCTAAAGGTAATGCTATATTATTTTCACTAAATACCTCATTCATTGTAGTAATGGCATTTAAAGTTTTAGGAAATCCAATAAAAGGAGCACATTGATATATTGCCTCACGAATTTCAACTGGTGTACATCCTACATCTAAAGCTGCCTTTGTATGAGCCTTCAACTGTGGTAATGTCTGATTAACAGTTAATACAACTATTGTAACAAGTTCTCTTACCTTATTATCTAAATCTCCTGTATAACATACTTCCCCAAAAATAAATCTCTGTAATATTCTCATAAATTCTGGATCATTACCCTCATTTATAACTGGATCTACTCCAAATAATTCATTAAATTTTTCCTTGCATTGCTCAATTCTCCCCATATTATTCCTCCTACCTTTATATTACTTTCCATATTTTCAAACTCCTTTCCTTAATGAAAAAAGATACCCTATTCTCAAGGATATCTTAATTCTAATACTCTTATTTTAAATTTCCTAATACTTTTTCCGCATGCTTAGAAATGCATTATAGGCATTTCTGAATATACTGAATAAATGCTTTTGTTGTTGTTGAGAACCCATGGTATTTCTTCCATACAAGAACACTCCCTGTTTCTAGTTGAGGTGAAAGCGGGCAAAAGACCAAATTTTCAAACCTATTTTCAAAATGGAAACAAAGAGCCACTCCTACATTATTTTCAACCATAATTGCTGCATTATAAGCAAGATTATATGTAGATGCAATTTCCATTTGATCATAGTACTCACCAAACCAACTTGCCAATTCATTTTGTACTAATTGACGTTTTGATATAATAATAGGAATTCCTACTAGATCTTTTGGATAAATAACTCCTTTCTTTGCTAAAGAAGAATCTTTTCTTACCAAAACACCCCACTTTTCCTTTTCTGGCATACGTATAAAATCATATCTACTAATATCAACGGGCTCTGTTAATAATCCTATATCTATAAGCCCTTTCTCCATTCTCTCCTTAATATCATCAGCCACTGAACTATACATATGGAAACTTACATCTGGATGTTCCTTCCTAAAGTTTGCCATAATACGTGCTAATCCATGAAGGTTTTTTGTTTCTCCACTTCCAATAGCAATTTCTCCTGATAAATGTTCTGTTACGTGAGATAACTCCTTTTCTGTTCTTTCTGATAATTCAATAATCTCCTGAGCGCGACGCTTAAGAAGCATTCCATCCTCTGTTAGAGTAATACTATGTTGTCCCCTTTTAAATAGCTTTACCCCTAACTCTTCCTCCAACTGTGCTAGCTGACGTGATAAAGTTGGCTGAGTAATATGTAAAAGTTCTGCAGCCTTCGTAATATTTTCTTCCCTTGCTACCACAAGAAAATATTTCAGTACTCGTAACTCCATTTTAAATCTTTCCATTCTATAAGTTTTTCTATATATTATCATCTTTTAGACTAATTTAAAATGAAATATTTATATATTTATAACAATATATATTTATAAATATATTTATTGTTATCTATTACAATTTATAGAAATCAAATTTGAGAATTGAGATTACAAAAAGAAAATCTATAAATAGAGTTTATAAATTAATCTTTTAAAAAACTACTCATAATTTAAACACAACCAACTCAAATAAATGAAAGAAACTTTGCCACTATTCCCCCTCTTACTCTTTTTACCCTTATTATCTTAAGCAAGTTTTCTCTGCTACATAATAAGATTCTCCATTAACTTCTCCCATAGTTCCACTTACTCCATAGACTTTCATAATTAAATTCTCATCAATAATATCATTAGCTCTTCCTTCCTTAATTAATTCTCCATCCTTCATAACGGCTACATTATCACTATACTTAATAGCTTGGTTAATATCATGTAAAACCATAACTATTGTTGTTCCATGCTCTCTATTTAATCTTCCAACTAACTCTAAAATTTCTATTTGATGATATATATCTAAATAAGTAGTTGGTTCATCAAGAAAAAGAATCTTAGGTTTTTGAACTAATGCCATTGCAATGAAAACCCTCTGTCTTTCCCCTCCAGACATATTCATTACAAGCTTTTCTTCCATTCCTTCAAGTCCAGTTTCCTTTAAGGCCCAATCAATTATTTCCTCATCATCACTATTAATATGCTGAAATTTTTTCTTAAAAGGTAGTCTACCATAGCTTACTAAATCTCTTACAGTAATATCATTAGGCACAGAATTTTGCTGATGAACAGTTGCTACAACCTTGGCGATATCCTTATACCTAAGCTTTGTTATATCCTTTCCTTCAATAAAAATACTCCCTGATTTAGCCTTATTTAACCCACATAACAAAGAAAGCAAGGTAGATTTCCCACTTCCATTTGGACCAAGTATTGTTGTGATTTTTCCCTTCTCAAATTCAACTGATAAATCATTTATAAACTCTTCATTCTTATTATAAGAGAACTTTATTCCTTCAACTTTAAGCATTATTTTATGTCACTCCTTCTTAGGATATATAGGAAGAAGGGAGCTCCTATTATAGCCATTATAATTCCAACTGGAACCTCATAAGGTTTCATAATTACTCTTCCTAAAGTGTCTGCAAGTAACAATAGATTTGCTCCAACAAGTCCACTAAAAGGTATTAAATATTTGTGGTCAGAACCTATTATCATTCTGCAGATATGCGGAACAACAAGACCAACGAAGGATATTACACCTCCAATTGATGTTGATATACTTGATAAAAATACAGCAACACCTGTAATTATAATCATTTGTACATCACCATTTACCCCAAGGCTCTTTGCATTTTTATTCCCAAGCATGAGAATGTTACAGTTCCTACTTAAAAGTAAAGCTAGTACAATTCCTATAATTGAATAAATTAATATTATGCTTACATCACTCCACTTAACAGCAGCTAAGCTTCCTTGAAGCCATCTTTGAATATTTGTTGCTCCCATTCCAAGGCTTGTTGTCATCATAGATGTAAGTCCACCAAATAGTGCATTAATAGCTGCACCTACAAGTACTATTCTAATTGGAGAAAGTTCCTTCTTATATGCAAATATATAAACTATTCCACAGGAAAGCACTCCTCCTAAGAAACCTAAAATAGGTCTCATCATACCAATACTAGGCATAAATATCATAACAGCTACTGTTACCAAAGATGCTCCTGAAGAAATACCTGTTACATAAGGATCTGCTAATGGATTTCTTATTACAGCCTGTAGAAGAACACCTGCTATTGAAAGGTTAGCTCCAATAAGTACTGCAATAAACACTCTTGGCATTCTTAAATCTCTAACTATTTCATAATTATTACTTATATTACTTCCAAAAATACCTTCAAATAACTCTTTTAGAGTAATGTCTATACTTCCTTGTTCAAGGGAAGTAAATAGTAGTATAGAAAGAACTATTAAAGATATTATTATATATAACTTCTTTTTCATAATGTCCTCTTTATTCAAAAATTATTTTACTAAGCTCATCTAAAGCTTCCATAACATTTAAGTTTGCACTCATACCAAATTTTGAACTATCAAGATAAACTACCTTTCCTTCCTTAACTGCTCCAATGTTTTTCCAAGCTGTATCTGTCTTAATCATTTCTGCAAATTCTTTTTGCGTTTGTTCTGGAAGTGCATGAGTCATAACTAAAACCATATCTGGATTCATTTGAGATAAAGTTTCCTTATTGTATGTAACAAAAGGTCCTGTTGAATCTGAGATAATATTTTTAGCTCCAACCATTTCCACTAAATTTCCAACATAACTTTCTCCTGTAGCTAACATACTTACTCCACCAGGTGCTGCAAAAGCTACCATTATCTTTTTCTCGCCCTTTTCGCTTGCAACTTCTTTAAGAGATTTTTCCTTTTCATCCAATTCAGCTAATATTTTTTCACAATTTTCAACCTTATCAAACTTCTCAGCTAATGTTTTAATTGTTTCTTTAAGTCCATCTACGCTATCTAAATTCACAAAAAGACTTGGTATATTATTTGATTTAAATAACTCTTCATAATCATTCCCTAAAGTATCTGTAGATATCACTATATCTGGGCTAAGAGATTTTATTATCTCCATATCTGGGCTCATTGGATTACCTACTTTAGTTGCATCCTTTGTAGATTCAGGCAACTCATAGGATGATGTAGGTACTCCTGATACCTTTACTCCAAGTTTGTCTAATATTTGTACAACAGCTACAGAAGTTCCTACTACTACCTCTTTTTGTTCTTCTACCACTGGTGTTTCTTCCTTATTCTTTGATGCCCCTGTATTCCCATCGGTCTTTGATCCACAAGATACTAAGGATAATCCTAATGCTCCTACTACCATTAATAATCCAAATTTCTTTAATTTCATTTTTATTCCTCCACTAAATTACCTTTTATGATTAATCTATCTTTACCACCATTAGTACAAGTTACTATAGTAATTTCATTTCTTTCTAAGTAACTATTTAAAACTGTTGTATCCTCTGGTTCTACAACAAAACTTTCACTTACTTTATATTTAATTTCACCATTTAGAGCAGTTACTATAATTTCATCTCCAATATTAATTTTGTGTATATTATTAAAGACATTGTTATAAATAGTGCTACTATGCCCTGCAATGGCAAAATTTCCTTCCTCTCCTGGCATTGAAGTTCCCTGAAAATGACCTATATTATGCTTTATTTCTTCATCACCAGTTCCCTCAACTATAATTCCTTCAATATTTAGGGATGGAATTATAATTTTTCCTATTTCATCCCCAACCTTTATATCTTTAAAAACATCTTCTTTGTTTTCTACTGCATTTAACTTATTTATAAAATTCTCTTCTGATTTTTTCACTTCATTTTTATTTATATACTTACTTCCTAGTGCTACCAATATAAATAAAATTCCTAAAATTATAAGAGTATTAGAAATATATTTTTTCATATCCTTACTCCTTTATTAAATGATGAAAGGGACGTGAAGCCCCTCCCTAAAAACTACTTTTTCCTTCTTTTTAACAATTCTGCAGCTCCTAACATAGCTGTACCCATTCCTAATAAAACATCACTGCCTAAAGTTCCACCTGTTTGAGGTAACTTTTCTATAGTAAACTCTTTTACAAATGTCTTGGTATCCTTTAATAAAGTTACATCAAAGTCTACGTTTCTTTCCATTGGAGCAACATATGTGCTTACCTTTATAGTTGCATCTAATGATGGAATTTGGAATCTATATTTTGTAGTCTTATCATCTACTTTAGTTGCTTTTGTAGATACTTCTTTGCCATTTATAGTAAACTTATGATTACTCATATAATCCATACCTGTAAAAGTTAGAGTTAAATAATACTTATCGTCTACCTCTTCTAATGAAGATGATTCATTTAAATATTGTCTAGCCATAGCTTGTCCAGTTGGGTTAGAATGAGTTACCTTATTCTTAATTGTATAAAGCTTCCCCTCTATAATTACAACCTCATCATCTACCTTAGTTTCTGTAGTTGTACCTCCTGTAGTATTTCCAGTATTGCCCCCTGTAGCTCCTCCTGCTGTACTACCTGTAGAACCTCCTGTTGATCCACCAGTTGATGGACCTGTTACAGCATCATTCCCATTATTCTCTGATGAATCGCTTTTAACTAATGTATCTTGCAAAAGTATTGTTTCAAAATCTGTATATCTATTCATCATTGTTACAAATACACTTACATCTATTTTGCTATCTAATGATTTAATTTCAAAAGATACCTTGGCATTTTCTCTATCAATAACTGGAGTAACCTCATTTCCATCTACCTTAACATTAATATCCCCTATAAATCCAAAGGAACTTTCGTCAAAGTTTAAATATAAAGTATATTTTCCGTCCTTTACTGTTATATCACTTATATCTTTTAAAGTTTTTCTTGCTGATGCATTCCCTGTCTCTGCATTCCCTGTTCCTGTATACTTAACATCATTTTTTATTGTATAATTTCCGTTTTCAACCTTTTCAGTTGTTTCATATTCTTTTATTAACTTTAAGCTATCTAAGTTATTGCTTAAGTTAAAACTTACCTGTCTTCCCATTACAACAATGAACATATCCATTAAAATCTTTGAATCTAATGAAGGTATTTCATAAGTTATTGACATAGTCTCATTATCAACTTTTCCATTTAAGTCAGTTCCATTTATACTAACCTTAAAGTTATTCATCATGTGGAAAAGATCTTCACTAAAATATGTTGTTACTGATATAACACCATCTTTTACTATAACTTTACTCTTTTCTTTTACAGCCTTTCTAGCCATTGATTGACCTGTAGTATTACCTTCTTCTAAATAATTTGTAATATTATTTACTTCATATTCACCATCTTTTAAGATTTGAGATGCAAGTTCTACAAAGCTTCCTTCTTTTGATATCACTGAAGCTTGTACAAGATTTACTCCTATACTCATAGTTGCTGCTACTACCAAAGCTGTAGCTAAAAACTTTTTAACTTTATTTCTTACCATTATTTCTCCTCCTATATCTCTGTGTATTGACAAAACTTACTTTTTAATCAATAATAAATGAGAATTAATTTCAACTACATTTATATTAACATAGATATAACTAAGAATTTTTCACTATATTTTCTATTTTTTTTAATATATTAAGTTTTATAGGTCAGGAGAAATTTTATATGTTTTTATTTGAAGATATAGCTAAAGACTTTTATTACTGTACCTCCATTCCAATACTTGTATTTAATAAAAACTTTGAGCTTATATTTAACTACAACTGTACAAAAGAGAATTTAAATACTTTTTCAAAGGAAGGAATTATTCATAAAATAAAAGAAAACAAAAATAATGACCCAATTAATATAAAAAGTAGGGATAACTTGATTTTTTCAGTAGTTACCCTATTTACCAGATGTCAAATACCACTTATTTTTATATTTGGTCCTGTTACAACTAATGAAAAATTAAATAAGGAAGGAGTTGTTTATATAAAGAATGAATGTTGTATAAATTATCTTAGGGATTTATTAACATTAATAGCTAAGGATAAATTTATGAGTATGCACTGTGAATACGCCTATTCACCCTTTGTTCTAAACGCAATAAAGCATATTCATAATAACTACGATGAAGAAATAGACATGGAAAGCTTATGCTCTAAGTTTAATATAAATAAAAGTTATTTTTGTAATGTCTTTAAGAAAGAAACAGGACTTACCTTTACCAATTTTTTAAATACATTTAGAGTTGAAAAATCTAAAGCCATGCTTAAAAACACACAGTATTCACTTTTAGATATTGCTCTTGCTACTGGATTTAAAAATCAAAGTTACTATAGTACAACCTTTAAAAAAATTACAGGAATATCTCCAATTGATTATAGAAAAAAAGAGGCATAAATGCCTCTTTTATCTATTAAATAATAAAAAGTTCATTGCTCTTTCTAGTACTACATACCTTCTCTAGTTTTTGTATCAATAAAGATAACCTTTCTTTATCTAACATTCGTGCATTCTTAGGGCAAATAGATATACAGCGCATACATGAAATACACTTTGATTCATCTAAAGATAGTGGATTATCTTTACATATGGCATTAGTAGGACATTTTTTTATACATAGTCCACATTTATTACATTCATTACTAACCATCGGGATAAATGGAACAACCTTAAATTCTTTATATGGATTATTACCTGGAACCTGTACGACTTTTTCTTCACACTTTTCCTTAAGGACTACTTTAATCTTTTCTACAAATCCCTTTAAATCTTTTTCATCTTGAACATCTGGTCTACCTTTGCCAAAATCATGCATAATTGAGTGTTCTGCATTAGCCGCAATAGCTGCAATACAATGAAAATTACATTTCTCTAATGTATCCTCAAGCTCTAATAAAGTATCTTCATATGCACGATTTCCATAAACAGCAACAATTATAGTATTTGCACTTCCACCACACATCTCTCTAATCCTAGATAAAGCTACCTGAGGAGCACGTCCACCAAAAGAAGGAACTCCAACAATACAAATATCATCTCTTTCAAAACTATACTTAGAAAAATCATTTTTTGCTAAAGATAAATCAATTTCTCTCTTATCACAATTCCATTCTTCACTAATAATATCTAAAACCTTTTTTGTTCCTCCTGTAGGACTAAAATAAATAAGATTAAGTTTCATATTTTATCCTCTCCCCTAATTTATTAATTACTTATTAAAAATTCAATAACTAACTTCAAATCCCATAATTTTCATTATATAACTCTTATTTCTCCACTTCAATATCAATTAGTTTTAATATAATTTTTATACTTTCTCCCCTAATATAAATACTTATTCTAATTTAAATAAAAAAAGTAGATGCTGAAAATTCAGCATCTACTAGGTGATAATTATAATATCTCTCCGTTTGATTTAATAACGTCTTTATACCAATAGAAAGATTTCTTTTTTCTTCTTTCAAGAGTCCCATTACCCTCATTATCTTTATCTACATAGATAAATCCGTAACGTTTTTTCATTTCGCCTGTACCAGCACTAATTAAGTCTATACAGCCCCATGGAGTATACCCAATCATTTTTACCCCATCAATTGTAATAGCCTTCTTCATTTCAGATATATGTTGTCTTAAGTATTCAATTCTATAGTCATCATTAATAGAACCATCTTCCTCTATTGTATCAACAGCTCCAAATCCATTTTCTACACAAAATAATGGTATTTCATATCTGTTATAAAGATTGTTTAATGATATTCTAAATCCAACTGGATCTACTTGCCATCCCCAATCTGAAGCTTTAAGATAAGGATTTTTTATTCCCTTCATCATATTACCTCCAGTAAGGTTTTTACCATCATTATTTCCACTTACAACGAATGTCATGTAATAGCTAAATCCTATGAAATCTACCGTTCCTTCTTTTAGTATTTCTTCATCTCCATCTTCCATTTTAATCTCAATATTATTGTTCTTAAAATATTGTTTCATATATTGTGGATAGTATCCCTTTGCTTGAACATCACTAAAGAAATAATGTCTATTCATAAAATTATTTGCTGCTAAAACATCATCTGGATTACAAGTTTCAGCATATGCTAATGGATAAAGAAGCATACATCCAATTTTAAAATCAGGATTTATTTCATGCCCTAGTTTAACAGCTTTTGCACTAGCAATAAATTGATGATGCGCTGCTTGATAAACTACTTTCTCTTTATTTTCATTTTCTTTTATCTTAATTCCAGATGACATAGATGGATTAACTGTTACTACATTTATCTCATTAAAAGTCATCCAATGCTTAACTTTATTTTTATATCTATTAAATATTACATTGCAATAATTCACATAAAAATCAACTAATCTTCTATCTCTCCATGAACCATACTTTTCAACTAACCCATAAGGCATTTCATAGTGAGAAATTGTTATGACAGGTTCTATTCCATTTTTTAAAAGTTCATCAAATAGATCATCATAATATTTTAACCCTTCTTCATTAGGCTCTAATTCATCACCTTGAGGGAATATTCTCGTCCAAGCTATTGATGTTCTGAAACACTTAAAACCCATTTCCGCAAATAATGCTATATCATCTTTATATCTATTATAAAAATCTATAGCTTCATGGGATGGATAATATTTACCTTCTAAAACACCATCTGTAAATTCTCTTGGAACACCTAAAGCTCCTGCTGTTAAAACATCTGAAGTGCTAATTCCCTTACCGCCAACATTCCATGCTCCTTCACATTGGTTTGCAGCTACAGCTCCTCCCCATAAAAAGTTTTCCGGGAATTTTTCTAAATTATTATACATTGTTAAATCCTCCCAATTATATATTGTGTTTTAAAGTTTTCTTAATAATAGATCCTACAAAATGGTTATAATCTCATCTCCAGCTTTAACATAATCTACATTACTAGATATAATATCTAAATAATCTGTAGTATTTGTTATTATTATAGGAGTAATTATGTCATAGCCAGCTTTACTTATTGCTTCAATATCAAATTCAAGTAATTTATCTCCAACTTTAACTTTATCTCCACTTTTAACAAAGCTATTAAAATGCTTTCCTTCTAAATTTACAGTGTCTAATCCAACATGAATTAAGATTTCTACTCCATCTTCTGTATGTAATCCAATTGCATGTTTGGTATTAAACACCATTGCAACTGTACCATCTATAGGTGACACTACTTTACCTTCTTCTGGTATTATAGCGATACCTTTTCCCATGATTTCTTCAGCAAAAGTTAAATCATTTACTGAAGATAGTGGAACTGCTTCCCCATTTATAGGACTCTTTATAGAAACTTTATTTTTTAAAGGTGTAACTTCTGTATTTTCTTCCTTTTCATCTGTCTCTTCAACTTTATCTATTTCTTGAACTTCATCTTCAAAACCTAAAATCCAAGTTAATGTAAAAGTAGCAACAAAACCTATAACAGAAGCAATTAATATATTAATAATATTAGAAATTTCAGGACCTATGTATGCTGGAACCCCTACTAAAGCAGCACCACCTGGAGTAAATACCTTTACTCCTGTTATACCTGCATAAAGACCTCCAATTGCCCCACCAGCTAACACTGCATAAAAAGGCTTTTTAAGTTTTAAATTGACACCATACATAGCAGGTTCAGTAATCCCAATTACAGCGGTTGCACCAGTTGATGCTGCTAATTGTTTAAGATCTGAATTTTTACTCTTTACGCTAACACATAATGCTGCTGCCCCTTGGCAAACATTTGCCACCAACATACCTGGAAAAATTGTTTGATATCCTGCAGTAGCTAATTGAGTAAATATAGCTGGATAAAGGCTATAATGCATACCTGTCATTACTAGTAATGGTGATAAGCCACCCATAATTAATGGCAGAGCCCAGTTTGCTTTACTATCAATAGTCATTATTACATTAGCTAATACGCCACCAATAATATCTCCTAAAGGTCCAATAGCAATTAATCCGATCGGTGCAGTAATAACAATAACTAAAAGTGGCACAAATACTACCCTTAAGGCCTTAGGTACTATCTTAGTTACAACCCTTTCAACATAAGACATTAACCAAACTATAAGTATTATCGGAATAACTGATGATCCATATTTAACAAGTCTAACTGGTAATCCTAAAAATACAACCGCATCTCCAGCACTTACTAATGCTGAAAAATTTGGATGTAATAATACTCCCCCCATAACCATTGCTAAGTATGGTGAAGCCTTAAATTTAACGGCCGCTGTATATGCTAATAACATTGGTAAAAAGAAGAATGCCGCATCTCCTATAAAGTTTAAAATATAATACGATTGTGTTTCTGTTGAAATCCATCCAAAGGCTACAAATAAGCTTAAGAATGCCTTTATCATAGCACAACCAGCAATAGCAGGTATGACTGGTGTAAATATTCCTGCTATAGTATCCATTGCAGATGTCACAATACCCTTTTTAGGACCTTTAACATCTTCATTTGTTGATTTAAACTTTCCTAACTTCATAAGCTCTTTATAAACTTCTGATACATTATTTCCAATAATAACTTGGAACTGACCACCTTGATTTACATTTCCCATTACCCCCTTGATTTTCTTAATTTTGTTAACATTAGCTTTAGATTCATCTTTTAGATTAAATCTTAACCTTGTTACACAGTGGGTAACATGAGCAACATTAGCTTCCCCTCCAACGTTCTCCAGTACTTCTTTTGCTATTCTTTCAAATTCCATTTTTCATTCCTCCAACATATTATATAATTGAAGGTTTTGCCTGCCTTACCAGTAACAATCCTGTTAGTATTTCTATTAGCTCCTGCCAATAGTCTATCAGCTCCTTTTGTAAAATTTTATATTTTAATAATAATCCCTATTTTTTGTTTACTAACTTTTGAGTATGGATTATTAAATATAACATCTCTTCTTTAGTTAAGTTGTATTGGTGCTTTTCCAAAATAAATTTTTGAACCTTTAGTACACATTTATATGCATCACTATACTTTTCCTTAACTATATCAAATAGTTCATTGTCTTTTTCATCATTTATAGTTTTATTATTAAATAGTCTTTGTGCAAAGAACTTTAGATGTGTTATAAATCTATAATAACTTAATGATTCTTCATCAAATTCTATATTAAAGTTATACTTAACGATATTAAGTATCTCTTGAATAGTCTTTGTTATATCCATTAATATTGGTATTTCCTCATTTAAATTAGCATTAACTATATGTAAAGCTATAAAAGCAGCCTCATCTTCTGGAAGTCTAATATCGAATTGATCGCTTATCATTTCTAATGCCTTAAGTCCTATTTTATATTCTTCTTTATATAACCTTTTAGTTTCCCATATCAGTCCATTTGTTACTATAATTCCACTCTTTTGTCTTTGTATAGCATTATAAATATGGTCTGTTAGTGATATATAAATACTTTCGTTTAAAGTTTTATTTAGTTCTTTTCTTGCATAAGAAATTATTTTTTCTGATAAAACTGCATATTCTAAAGGAATTTTACTTATTAATTCTATAAATTTTCTATTCATATTAGGATTGGATAATACAAATACTTTTTCTATCTTATCCCTTATAACTATGTCGCCACACCTTTTATTAAAGGCAATTCCTTTTCCCATAATTATAACTTCTTCATTATTTTCATTTATAGATGTAATAACGTTATTATTAAGTATCTTATCGATTCTCATTTGTTAGTTAGACCTACCTTTCTAATAAAATAAGGCAAGCGAAACCTACAGCTTATTCAAAATCAATAAACTATAGGTTTTGCCTGCCTTACCAGTAACAATCCTTCAATATTCATATCAGTATAATTATATTATCACATGATTTTTAAATTGACAACTATATTTACAAAAAAAATGTATATGTTTACTTAATTTATAACTACCTTTTTATCCCTATATTCTATTACTCATCATCAAATAGTCCTCTTCACCATTTCCACCAATTAAAGGACTTATTCCAGAATTAATAAAAGTTGATCTAACAACTGATTTAGTTCCAAATCTACTTCTTAAAGAATCTAAAGTTTTATCTAGTGCTCTTTGCCTATCAATCCTTTCACCATCAAAAAGTGAAGTTTGAAAAAATTCATTAGAACATAAATCAGTAACCCTTACCCCTATCTGCCTAATAGGCTCCTTACTCCAAGCTTCATCAAAAGCCTTAACTATTTCTCTATAAATATCTATTGTACAATCTGTATAATTTTCTATCTTCCTTTGATGACTATATTTTTCAAAAGCATTACTTTTAATAGAAATCACAACCACCCTACATAAACTATTGCACTTTCTAAGCCTTAAACTCATCATTTCTACAAGAGAAAGAATAATCCTTAGAGCCTCCTCTCTCTTTGTAACATCCCATGGAATGGTAGTTGAATTTCCTAACCCTTTTATATCTATATAGCTTGTACTTCTTATCTCTGAAGAATCTATTCCATTTGCATAATTATGAAGAACTACCCCAAAGCTTTTAAATATACTCTTTAAAATTTCAACATTATAAGTTGCAAGCTCACCTATACTTTCTACATTTAACTTCTCAAGCTTTTTCTTTGTTGCCCTACCAACCATGAAAAGCTCCTCTACTGGTAAAGGCCACATCTTCTTTTCTATTTCATTTTCAAAAAGTGTATGAATAGAATTCTTTGGGGTAAAATCACTTGCCATCTTTGCAAGTAGCTTATTAGTACTTATACCTATGTTTACATTAAACCCAAGTTCATTCCTTATTCTACTTTGAATTTCTAATGCTTTTTCCATATAATTTTCTTTATAATGCGATACATCCATGAATACCTCATCTACAGAAAACCTTTGTATCTTAGGGGAATATTCACATAAAAGTTTATACATTGCATTAGAGCTTTGCATATATAGACCATAATCTGGAGGGTATATTAAGAGCTTAGGACACTTTCTTAAAGCTTCATAAGTAGATTCTCCTGTCTTAATTTTAAATTTCTTAGCAGGTATTGATTTTGCTAATACTATTCCATGTCTCTCTTCTGTTTTTCCGCCTATTATTGAAGGTACTTCTCTAATATCTATTGTACTTTTCCCAAGTTGAAGAAGATTTACTGCAGTCCATGAAAGATAAGCTGAATTAACATCAATATGAAATATTATTCTATTACTCATATTAATTCACCTAAAACTTAAATAGAATCCACTTTTTAGTTAGTAGTTCATATTTAATTTCAAAAATTCTCTCTACTCCATTAATTGAAGCTATACATACAAACTTCTCTATTATATTTCCTGCAAGCTTTTCTATTTCCCTATTTACTACCCTATTTATCTTAATTACTTTTTCTTCTTCATCTTCACTTATTCTAAACCTTAAAGGCTTTACTACACCACCTTTTTCAAAGCACGCTATAACATCAATTGATTTTGATACTACTTTCATAACTTTCACTCCAATACAAACATCTGTTCGTATTCATTATATCAGAACACCTGTTCTTCTGTAAAGATATTCTTAAATAAAAAACCTCCGATTTCTCGGAGGTTTTTCTAGCCGACCACTGACTCCATATATTCAATACTTATTATACATTATTTTCCTTTGAAAAAGTGGATATTTATTTTGCTTCTTAAGTCACAATACTCCAAGTCACAGCAAAACAAATACCCACTTCTCTCATTCTGAAGTAAGAAAATTATAAAATTATATTACTTTATATTTAAATTGCTTCTTCTTTCCTCATATTCTTCAAAGCTTATTTCACCACTAGCATATTTTTCATTTAAAACATTAATAACTTTATTATTACTGTTTCCTCCATTAAATAATTTAAATAGTAGATATATAATTAATCCAACTACAGCAACTCTAAAACCTAAATATAAAATTCCAAATATTAATGAGCCACCTCCCATTGTTCCTACATTAGAAATACCGCATCCAAACATAAATTTTTCCACCTTTCTTAAATCTAATATGATTATAAAAAAGTCTTATGAAGAAATTATGAATTAGTAGGTAACTCTATTATAAATTTACTCCCCTTGCCCAATTCACTCTCAACATAAACCATTCCATTATGAGCTTCAACTATTGCTAAAGTTATTGAAAGGCCTATACCCGCACCTCCTGTAACCCTTGCTCTTGACTCATCTGTTCTATAAAATCTTTCAAAAACATAAGGAACATCCTCTTTTGCTATGCCTATGCCAGTATCTTCTACCTCAATAAATAAGTAATTTTCTTTTACAAATGTTTTTATATTAATTGAGCCACCATTTTCAGTATATCTTAAAGCATTAGATATTAGATTTATAATTGCTCCACTAATTTTATCCTTATCAACTTCTATTTCGCATTTACTTAAATGAAGCTGTCCATCTATATTTTTATTATGAAGTTCTTTTTCAAAATTTATAAATATATTCTCTATAAGCTCAGATATCTCCACTTTTTCCTTATGTAATGTCCCATTTTCTTCCTCAATCTTTGATAGACTATTTAATGAATTTGCTAACCTATCAATCCTTTGAATCTCTTCATAAATACCATTAAGTCTTTCCTCTGTTGGCTCCCATATTCCATCCTTAATAGCTTCAAGTTGTCCTAAAATTATGGTAATAGGCGTCCTTAATTCATGAGCTATATCCTTAGTTAATCTCTTTCTCATAGCATCTTGAGAGTCCAGTCTTTTTGCCATAATATTTATTGACTCTATCATATCTTGAATTTCTACTATACTACTGCTGTTGTCTACCCTTTCCTTATATTTTCCTTTTCCTAATTGCTTAACTGTATCTATGACCTTATAAATAGGTTTATTAATAGATTTGGAAAGTATTAAACTTATAATTAAGGATAAAATAGTTGCCATAATAGTTATGATAATTAAAACTTTGTTTAAAGTATCATAATAAATTGTATCAACCTCTCTATAGTAAAATTCATAATGACTTATATTTACACTTCCAATTTTCTCTCCATTCTTAATAATCTTAAAACTTCTACTCAGCATTCCATTGTTTAATTTATTACTAAAGGCATTTTTCATCATAGTTTCACATTGTTCTTTATGCTCCTCATTAGTGCTCCAAATTAAATTATTTTTATTATCATGAATACTTATAATAAGTCCACCATCCAATGCTTTTAATGCCACATCTTCTATAACCCCCTTATTCCAACTACCGTTAGAATAGGCATAACTTAAGCTTCTTGCTACCTCATTCATTCTTTCAACATTGCAGTTTTCTATATAGGAGTTGAAGCTTCTATCTATAATATATTTAAATGTAAAGCTAATAGGAAATATGATTGCAAAGGAAATAATCATAAAAGATAGAAACATTCTTCTATTTAGTGTTTTCATTTTCCCCTCCAAATCTATATCCAACTCCATAAACTGTAACTATAAACTTTGGCTCCCTACTACTTTCTTCTATCTTAGACCTTAAATTCTTTATGTGAGTATCTATGACTCTATCAAAAGCTGCTGATTCATCATTAAGTTTGCTTATTAATGCATTCCTAGTAAAAGTTATTTTAGGATTTGTAGCTAAAGTTTGTAATATTTTATACTCTGATTGAGTTAATGTAACAAGATTATCATTTTTAAAGACCTCTCCTGTCTTTAAATTAAGCTTTAATTCTCCATCATTAAAGATTAGCTCACTCATATTATCTATCCCTAAAGTTCTTTTTAATACTGAATTAACTCTTGCAACTAACTCCTTAGGCCTAAAAGGCTTTACCACATAATCATCACATCCTAAAGAAAATCCATTTAAAATATCCTCTTCAGCTGATTTTGCTGTAAGCATTATTACAGGAGTATTAGACTCCTTCTTTATTCTTTTGCATACTTCCTCTCCAGAAATATCAGGTAGCATTAAATCTAAAATAACAATATCAGGAGAAAATATTTCAAACTTTTCTAAAGCTTCTTCACCATCTACTGCTCTTATTGTATTAAATCCATCCTTTTTTAAATAAGCTTCTATTACATCTAAAATTTTTTCTTCATCCTCAACAATTAGTACATCTAAATACATGTCTTCCTCCTAAATGTTCTTCTTAATATTATTTGTAATCTTATCAATAACTTATGTATTTTTTATGGAGAATCTTCATATTTGCTCCATAAGCTTTCTATAGAATACCACAAAAAGTCTATAAGAATGTAGCTAAATAAACTACTATTCCTATAGACTTTATTCTATACTATTAAGTATTTCTTTAATGATATTAGGCTTCCTACAACCCCTATAGTTATTCCCATGAAGAAAAGTAATGGTAATAAAATAATCATTATGTTTCCTAAAGGTGTAATATAAAAACCTGGTATAAAACTAACTAGTATTTCAGACATATTAGTATTAACCAATGAATGAACTATGGATACCATTAAAGCACTAATTCCTGCTCCCAAAGCTCCTATTACTGCCCCCTCTATTATGAAAGGTAATCTAATATAGTTATCAGTTGCTCCAATATACTTCATAATTCCAATTTCTCTTTTTCTAACAAAAACTGAAACCTTTATTACATTAGATATTAATATAGTTGATGAAATAACTAATATTAGAATTAGTGCTATACCAAAAATCCTTACATATTTACTCATTGTTTTAAGAAAATCTGTGATTAAATTTCCATCAGAAACCTTATAAACATTTTCTAACTCTAATACTTTATTCATTACCTCTTCATTAATATTTATATTTTCTGTTTCTATTTCTAAGGTATCAGGAATTGGATTCTTTCCCTTATCTATTGCTTCCTCAACTATTCTCATCATATCATCGTCTTCTTCACTTACAATATCTCTCTTATAAGCTTCTAACCCTTCATCTGAAGGAACATATATAACACTTTCTACACCACTTAACTCTTCAATATCTTCTTTTATATTTAATACTTCTGATTCTTCAACATCCTCCTCTAAGAAAGCTACAACTCTTACTTCCTCTTGAAGTTTTATAATATTGTCATTAGTAATATCTATTATTGAATAAAATATTCCAAGTAAGGTAAATGATATTACTGACGTTAAGATAGCTGCAAAAGCCAATAACTTATTACTTTTTATACTTCTTAAACCATCTTTAGATAGTGCTTTTATTGTCCAAGACTTCATCATTTCCCCTCCCACTATAAGTAATTCATTGGATCTACAAAAGTTCCATTTTTCTTAACTTCAAAATGTAGGTGATTTCCTGTAGAATATCCTGTTGTTCCAACAGTTGAAATCTTCTGCCCCTTTGAAACCTTATCTCCGACCTTAACTAGTCTTTCTGTATTATGGGCATAAAAAGAAACAATTCCGCCACCATGATCAATTGCAACCATATTACCATAAGAGTTATCATATCTAGATATTATTACTGTTCCAGAATTTGCAGCCACTACAGGAGTTCCAGCTGGTGCAGGAATATCAATACCAGTATGTAACTTCTTTTCTCCTGAAATAGGATGTATTCTATATCCAAACTTTGATGAAAGAGTAGTATATCCTATTACTGGCCAAGCCATCTTACTTCCATTGTAACTTCCTCCACCTGAAGAAGAAACTATCTCATTATTTATTTCTTGTCCTCTAGACTCTAATTCTGATATTTCTTTTTCTGTAAGTTTAATCTGAGAAGATAACTCTCCCTGAAGCTTAATTAATTTTTTAACCTTAGCTTTATTTTCTTTATTTAATTTATCTAGTCTACCCTTTTCCTCTTCTACTATTATCTTATTTTTATTAATCTCATCCATTTGTTTAGTTAAAGTTTCTTTTTTGCTTTCTAACTCAACTTGAAGCTCTTTAATCTCTCTTATAGTTTCATCATTATTCTTTATTAAATTTGAAACTACCTCTAACCTTCTAAGGAAATTTCCGAAGTCCTTAGCCTCTAAAAGTATAGATAAATATCCTCCAACCTTTTGTTCATATTGAATTTTAATAATACTTCTTATTATCTCATAATTTTCCTCAAGAACTTTTTCTACCTCTAATATCTCTTCTTCTAAATTCTTATTTTCTTTATTAAGGGTATTAATTTCCTCATTAAGCTTGTCCAATTTAGTCTTAACTAAATCTAGCTCCTCTTGAAGCTTTGCACTTTCCTTTTCTATAACTTTTCTTTCATCCTTAGTATCTTCTAGCTTATTTTCTATATCCTCTTTCTTATCCTTCTTTTCCTGAAGTGTATCAGCATGTACTCTAATAGGACTTTCAATATAATTTATTGTAATGTTACAAATTAATAATATAGTCAAATATTTAATCATCTTCTTTTTCATCACTTAATCCTCCGCCTTGAATTAGCTTTAGATTATACACTAGACTTTTGAAGCAATTATGAAGATTAAAAAAGGTGGGGTAGATATTTATTTTGCTTGTTCCGTAGCAAGCTCCAAGTCACAGAATGTAATTCCCCCTTTGATTTATACATAATTAAAACTTTATACTTTCATATACATAAAAAAGGTGTGGCGGATATTTATTTCCCTTGTTCCGTCGCAAGCTCCAAGTCACATGGAAACAAATATCCACCCCACGCGTACTAAAGGTAAGGAAATTATAGAATTACTATCCTTTATTTTATATTTTTTAATATAAAAATGTAATAATACCTTTGATTTATAGCTAATTGAAATTTTATAATTTACTAGACAGTAAAAAAGACTATACTACTCCAATATAGTCTCTTTTACAATAATACCTATATAAGCTCTTTTGCTACTTTTCCAGTAACATGCTCAATCTTAATTTTAACTAAGTTTGTAGCTTTTAAGGCCTTTTCAATTTCCAATGCTCCTTCTTTTTCAAAGCCCTTAGAATACTTTTCTACTAAAGTCATAAGTATATCTTTGCATTCCTTTTCATCCTCAACTATTTTAGCTTTACCAAATACTATTACGCTTCTATAATGTGTAGTAAACTTCTCAGGAATAATTTCATACTTATCTATTACACAAAAGCTAACCTTGTTATTTCTTGCTATAGAGTCAAGCTTATGCCCAATCTTTGCACAGTGAAAATAGAGCTCATCTCCCTTAAGAGAATAACTTAAAGGAACAGTATATGGGTAACCATCATCACCTTCTACAGCTAAAACTCCCGATGTACATTTATTAAGTACACTTACACACTCATCTTTTGATAATTCTTGCTTTTTTCTTCTCATATCCCTAAACATATATACACCTTTTAACCTTTCTATCAGATTAATTTTATCATTCTATTTTATTATCACTAAATATTTACAAAAAAGAAACCAAACATTAGTCTAGTTTCTTTCTTTGCTACTCTTTATAAAATCCCCTCTTTACCATAAGTTTCAATACACTTCGTTATGTAACTTAAGGTACAGAAATCTCTATCTAATCTATCAGCTAAAATATTTAATCCCGAAATTAAATTCTTCTCACTGAATTTTTCTAATAATATCATGATACTTATAGGATTAATTCCTCCATCCTTAGTATCTAAAACTCTTGAATTCTTTACCTTCTCATTTCCCATAGCTTTAAGTACTGCCTCTTCTAGCTCTTTACTTATATCCAATTCTGGAATCTCATCAAAAACTCTTACTTCACTTTCCTTATACTCTAAGCTCTTTGCAGATGATAGGTCGCATCCTACAAATATAACATTCTTAAATTCTGCCTCTCTAAAATCTACATCACCTAAGTTAACACCTTCAAAAACAGCATTCTCAAATATAGCTCTTCTAAACTTGCTCTTTTTAAAATTAGTTCCTATAAACTCTGCTCCCCTAAAAGTACAACTAAAGAAATTACAGCCTTTAAAATGTGCTCCTCTAAAACTTGAGAAGTTAAAGTTTGATCCTGTAAAATCTGTGCCATAACAATTGCTTCTTCTTAAATCACTATACATAAAGTTTTTATTTTGCTTTATTTCTTTATTATAATGGAATCCCTTACTTTTATTTTTATCCATTTTGCCTCCAAATACCTAACTTCATTTTTTATTACTAACTTTTACTAGTATATAGCAAATACTTATACCTTACAATATTTATTCTGCGTTATCTATCTAATTATATTTATTAAAAAAGGTGGGATGGATATTTATTTTTCCCGTTCCGTCGCAAACTCCAAGTCACAGAAAAATAAATATCTATTCCATTCCTACTTAAGGTAAGGAAACTATAAAATTATTATCCTTGATTTTATAGTTTTTAACATGAAATTGTAATAACCCTTTTGATTTATAGCTAATTAAAATTTTATATTTTCCTATACATTAAAAAAGAGCTATAAATTAAATTTATAGCTCATAACAATCATAATTATTGTCTGTTTCTTTCTTTCTTAGCTCTTCTACAAGCTTGGCATCTAACTGGATCGTTTTCGAATCCTTTTTCTTTGTAGAATTCTTGTTCTCCTACTGTGAATGTGAATTCTTGACCACAGTCTTTACATGTAATTACTTTATCTTGCATTGATATTCCTCCTTAAATTATAAAGAGATTCAAATTTGACTAATATAACTCTCATAAAGGAGAAATATATATTCACTCATAATCTAAACTCTTTATTTTTACGCATCAATAATACCACAAACTTCCTTCAATATCAATATAGTTTTAAATTTTATCCATTTTTTAAAGTACTTATTTCCTTAATACTCAGATTTCTCCACTTTCCTTCTTCTATTCCGTCAATTAAAACATTCATAATTCTAATTCTCTTTAAAAATGTAACTTCATATCCTAAAGACTTACACATCTTTCTTATTTGCCTATTCATGCCTTCTGTTAATATAATAGAAAACTTCTTTTCACCTAAGGCTTTAACTTGGCATTTCCTAGTTATCCTATCCCCTATTTTAATTCCATTGGACATATTTAAAATAAATTCATCATCTATATCTTTATCTACTTCAACTATATACTCCTTCTCATGATAGTTTTCAGAGCTTAATATTTTATCCGCTAAATCTCCATCATTAGTTAATAAAATCAATCCCTGAGAAGGTTTATCTAGCCTTCCAATTGGAAAAATATATTCAGGATAATCAATATAATCTATAATGTTATTTTCAGTTTCCTTTGCTGCTGTACAAACAATTCCTACTGGTTTATTAAAAGCAACATATAGCTTATCCTTAGGTTTTACTCTTACATTATCTAAAAGTATAGTATCACTTTCTTCAACCCATTGTCCCTCTATTGCTAGTTCTCCATTTACTATAACCCTTTTGTCCTGAATAAGCTTATTAGCTTCCTTCCTAGAGCAGTATCCATAATTGCTTAATAACTTATTAATTCTCATATAAATGTCCTCATTTGCAGTTTAAAATAATGAAATTTGAGTTTCCTCATAATCTTTTCTATATGCATTTATAATATCATTCATCTTATAGAGAATTCCACATCTTTCACATTCATTTTTAAATATATCCCATAACTTCCTATGTTCTAAAGAAGAACATTCATACTTTTCTCCATATATATCCATATACTTCTTTACTAAAAATTCATTAGGAAATAGTTTTGATAGTTTTTCATAATAGTATTCTCTTTGGTTACCTCTTAATGTTAACCCCATTCCATAAGCAAATATAAATTTAGCGCCACACTCCTTAGCTTTTCTAACAATGGATCTAATGTTTTCCTCATTATCATTTATAAAAGGAAGTACTGGCATTAGTAATATACCTGTAAAAATCCCTTCACTAGTTAACTTTCTAATTGCTTCAAATCTATTTGAAGAAGGAACTACATTAGGCTCAATCTTTCTACATAAACTATCATGGAAAGTAGTTATAGTTATCTTTATTAAAACTGGTGAATGATTACTAATTTTTTTAAGTATATCAATATCTCTAAGAATTAAGTCACTTTTGGTTGCAATACTTATTCCGAATCCATATCTATTAATTAGCTCTAAGGCTCCTCTAGTTAAGTTAAGGTTCATTTCAAAGGGATTGTATGTATCGCTCATAGCTCCAATACCTATAACCCCTTTTTTTCTCTTACTCTTTAATTCTTTATTTAAAATATCTAGAGCATTTCTTTTAGCTCTAACTGAATCAAAGTTTTTAACTCCATAACATTCGCTCCTTGAATCACAATAAATGCATCCGTGGGAACAGCCCTTATAAAGATTCATATTATAATTTAATCCAAACCACCTATTGTTTTCTTCATACCCAGAAAGTATTTGCTTAGCATCTATATAATACATTTTAATCCCCCTTATACAAGGATTTTAAACCTATAAATAAGACGTCTTTATGTCCTATTACTTAAATCCACATATGAAAACTTTTTAATATTATACCACATTATCTTTTTATTTTGATTTATCCCATTTTTCCCTATTTAATTCCCTTCCTTTACCAACTTTATAATGCTATAATAAATTCGTTAAAAATAAGCGATATAAAGGATTTGATAAAAATGTTTAAACTAATACCTTATTTAAAGGACTTTAAAAAGGAATGCTTTTTAGGTCCATTATTTAAGCTACTAGAAGCAATATTAGAACTTATTGTTCCTCTAGTAATGGCAAAAATAATCGATATTGGAGTTAAATCTTATGATACATCATACATAATTAAAATGGGTATATTGATTATAATTCTTGGTATAGTAGGATTAGGATCAGCCCTAGTTTGTCAGTACTTTGCTGCTAAAGCCTCTCAAGGTTTTGGAACAAAGCTTAGAAATGAGCTTTTCCGTCATATAAATAGTCTTTCTCACTCAGAAATTGATAATATAGGAACTCCATCATTAATAACAAGGATAATAAATGATGTAAACCAGCTACAGGTTGCTGTGGCTATGGCTATAAGACTTGGAGTTAGAGCTCCATTTATAATTTTAGGTTCAGCAATAATGGCTATGTTTATAAATCTAAAGCTCTCACTAATATTCTTCCTATCTATCCCTCTAATTGTACTTACTTTATATTTAGTAATGGGAAAAGCTGTTCCACTATATAGGGTAATTCAGAAAAAGCTAGATAAAATTTCCCTAATTACTAGAGAAAACTTAGATGGGGTAAGAGTTGTAAGAGCCTTTTCTAAACAAGAGGTTGAAAAAAATAGATTTAATATAGCAGCATTAGATCATAGTAATACAGCTATAAAGGTAGGTAAGCTATCTGCACTTTTAAATCCATTAACCTTCATGATTATGAACTTTTCCATAGCTTTTATAGTTTGGTTTGGAGGTATTGGTGTAAATAACGGTAATTTTACACAAGGGGAAATAATAGCCTTCGTAAACTATATGACTCAAATACTTCTAACTCTTATAGTAGTTGCAAACCTTGTTATTATATTTACAAAAGCATCTGCTTCTGCAACTAGAGTTAATGAGGTTCTTGATACAAAATCAAGTATTAAAGAAGCTTCTAGCTCAACTAAGGTACAAGCTACTAATAATTCATCTAAAATAATTGAATTTAAGAATGTTTCTTTTTCCTATAATAATTCAAAGCAATATTCTTTAGAGAATATCTCATTATCAATAAATAAAGGTGAAACCATAGGAATTATAGGGGGAACAGGAGCAGGAAAGTCTACTCTAGTAAACCTTATGCCAAGATTCTATGAAAGTACTGAAGGTGAAATTTTTATTAATGGAGAAAATATCAAAAATTACTCTATTAAAGACTTAAGAAATCTATTTGGCATAGTTCCACAAAAAGCTGTATTATTCACTGGAAGCTTAAGAGAAAATATGAAGTGGGCTAATAAGAATGCTAGTGATGAAGAAATTTTAATAGCACTAGATATTGCGCAATGTAGTGATTTTGTAAGTAATCTTAAGGACGGCCTTGATACTGCTGTTCTTCAAGGAGGCAAAAACTTCTCTGGTGGCCAAAAGCAAAGGCTTACTATAGCAAGAGCTTTAGTAGGTTCTCCTAAAATAATAATTTTAGATGATAGCTCAAGTGCCTTAGATTTTGCTACAGATCTAAAACTTAGACAAGCATTAAATACACATGCTAAAGAGATAACTACAATAATAGTTTCTCAACGTGCATCTTCAATTAAAAATGCAGATAAAATTGTAGTTTTAGATGATGGAAAGTTAGCTGGAATTGGAACACATGAAGAACTTCTTAAAAACTCAGAAGTCTATAAAGAAATATGCTTATCCCAACTTACTAGAGAGGAGGCTTATAATTAACATGGATAAACAAGTTGTTAAAAGGCTTTTAAAGTTTACAAAACCATATATAGGTTACTTAGTAACAGCTTTAATTTGCGCTCTTTTTTCAGTTACATTTACATTACTAGGACCAGTTTTAATAGGTAAAGGAATAGACTTAATAATTGGACCAAACAATGTAGATTTTAATGGAATCTTAAAAATAATAGTTATTCTTATGGCAACAATTATTTTAGGTGCTTTATTTCAATGGTTAATGAGTTTATGTACAAATATTGTCACCCAAAAAACAGTTAAAGATTTACGTACAACTGCCTTTAATAAAATAAATGAAGTTCCTTTAAGGTATATAGATAGTAATCCCCATGGTGATATTATAAACAGAGTTGTAAATGATATTGATTTAATATCTGACGGGTTACTTCAAGGTTTTACTCAACTTTTTACAGGCATTGTAACAATTGTTGGAACACTACTATTTATGCTATCAATAAATGTTTCAATAGCTCTAGTTGTTGTACTTGTCACTCCACTTTCACTATTTGTAGCTTCCTTTATTGCTAAAAAATCACACAATAGCTTTAGGGTTCAATCTGCAACAAGAGGTGAATTAAGTGGGTACATTGAAGAAATACTTGGTAATCAAAAGGTAGTAAAAGCTTTTTCTTATGAAGATGAAGCAGAGGAAAAATTTAAAGAAATAAATGCTAGGCTATATGAATCTGGAGTAAAATCTCAATTTTATTCCTCACTTACTAATCCTTCTACTAGATTTGTAAATGGTATTGTATATGCTGCAGTTGGTGTTATTGGGGCATTATTGGCTATAAAAGGGAAACTTACTATTGGAGATATATCTTGTTTCCTTTCCTACGCTAATCAATATACTAAACCATTTAATGAAATATCAGGAGTTGTTACTGAACTTCAAACAGCCTTTGCATCAGCCAAGAGAGTATTTAATCTTTTAGACGAGCTACCAGAAACTCCAGAAGATAAGGATGCAATATCCTTAGTTAAAGCAGATGGTTACCTAGAGATAAATAATGTTAATTTCTCTTATTCAGAAAATAAAAAACTTATAGAAAACCTTAATTTAAAAGTTAAACCAGGTAATAGAATTGCTATTGTTGGCCCTACTGGATGTGGTAAAACCACAATAATAAACCTTTTAATGAGGTTCTATGATGTAACATCAGGAGAAATTAAAGTTGATAATACTAATATAACTCATTTAACTAGAGAAGGTTTAAGAAGAAACTTTGGAATGGTACTTCAAGACACATGGTTATACTCTGGTACTGTAAAGGAAAATATAGCTTATGGTAAGGTAGATGCTACAGATGAAGAAATTATTGAAGCTGCTAAAGCTGCTCATGCTCACAACTTCATAATGAGATTACCAAATGGATATGATACTCTTATAAATGATGATGGAAGCAATATATCTCAAGGACAAAAGCAACTGTTATGTATTGCTCGTGTCATGCTTACAAAACCACCAATGCTAATTCTAGATGAAGCTACAAGCAGCATTGATACAAGGACAGAAATATATATTCAAAAGGCCTTTGATAAGATGATGGAAGGTAGAACAAGCTTCATTGTAGCCCATAGACTTTCAACAATAAAAGAAGCTGATCTTATTCTAGTTATGAATGCTGGTAAGATAATTGAACAAGGAAAACACGAACAACTATTAGCAGCTAATGGCTTCTATGCTAATCTTTATAACAGTCAATTTATTAAAGAATAAAAAGGGTGTAGCGGATATTTATTTTGCTTGTTCCGTCGCAAGCTCCAAGTCACATCAAAACAAATATCCACCCCACCCGTACTAAAGGTAAGGAAACTCCCTCTGCATTAACAGGGGGAGTTTAAATTTATCAGTGAAATCCTAATTTTTAATTATATCAATTGAAGTTATTTCATCTCCATCCTTAGTTAAGAGAGCTTTATCTATTGTCTTACCATTAGAATCCAAGAAATTATAGAATATAAATGGTATTGTTACAATGCCATTCTCACTTTCCTTATCAATAGCTAACAAAACTAAATTGTAACTCTGTCCATTTTTTGTAATAATGTTCAAACAATAATTTGATTCCTTATTAAAATTATCGCTAGAAAATTTTATTTCACCTACAAATCCATAATCCTTTTTTGAAAACTCTTTTTTATCATCATATAGAATATATGATGATGGTATATTTTCATAAAATTCATAATAATCCTTATAGCCTACAATTTTTATATCAGCTATATCATTATTACCAGAATAATAGATATTCTTATCCTCTTTTTTAAAGGAAGTAAAGTAAATACCACCAACTATAACAAGTAAAATAAAAAACATAAATAAAATTATAGTCTTTTTATCTCGCAACATAGTAATCTCCTTAAGATAACTTTATACAATCCCTATATTTTACATTTTACCATCTGTCTAACTTTTTATCAATTACATTAACGCCCATCTCCTCACATCCCTTACATAAACTGTAGTGCATTAAAAAGAAACTCAAGCTTTAGCAGTGTTTATTCATCATATTTTATTATCCTTTTTATCTTCTTACCTTGTATCTTATTACCTTTTTACCTAGTACCTTATTATCTTTTTTATCTCTCTTATCCTTCTTATCTCTCTTAATTCTCTATAAAAAAGAAACACCAACAATATCAGTGTTTCCTCCACAAACTTATTATCTCTTTTATCTTCTTACCTTGTCCCTTATTACCGTCTTATCTTTATTATCCTTTATTACCTTCTTATCTCTCTTATCTTTATTATCCTTTTTATCTTTTTACCTTGTATCTTATTACCTTTTTACCTAGTACCCTATTATCTTTTTTATCTCTCTTATCCTTATTAATTTTCTATAAAAAAGAAACACCAACAATATCAGTGTTTCCTCCCCAAACTTATTATCTCTTTTATCTTTTTACCTTCTTACCTTGTACCTTCTTACCTTTTTCACCTTAATTATCTAACTATCATCCCTTAATAAGCTCTATTTCATTTTCTTTAAGAAACTCACTCACCTCATTGATATCATCATAAGCCTCTCTAAATACAATTCTTCTTATACCAAATAGAACTAACATTTTAGCACAATTAAAGCATGGTGAATATGAAACATATGCTGTAGCTCCCTCTAAATTGAATCCATTATTCTGAGATGCCTTCTTTATTGCATTCATTTCAGCATGAATCTCATTTAAAAGAGACCACTTTGAATGTTCTCCATTCTTAGCTTCTATCCATTCATTATCTCCATCTTTCTTAAACCATTTATTACTGCTCTTTTTAAATAGTTCATTACAGTTTGTCTTGCCTTGCAATGTTCCATTAATACCTATAGAAAGAATGTTATTATCCTTAGTAAGTATACAAGCTACATTTTTAGCAGCACACTTGGAATGCCTCTCATAAAGAGATAAACTCTGAAGAAAGGTCTTGTCCCACTCACTTAAGTCATTATATTTAAAGGTTTTACTCTCCATATCACCACTCCCTCAAAAATTATATCATATTTTTTCCTTTACATAATCACATAATTGTAAATTATTCATAGTATATAGTATAAAGCTGAACACACAGCAATTAATCCTCCTTATAGCTCATAACTTAATCTTTTCTCAGTAGGCTTAAACCTACTGAGATTTTTTAGAATTCACTTCTTCTAAATAATTCTTTTTATTTACTATGTTTTCCTCAAAATTCTCAACTGCATTTTTAGTAAAGTTTCCTACTCTAGCCATATTCTCAAACTTCTCTGAATTACTTTTATGTGCCATAAAATCTTCTCCTTTTATTATATTTATAACTAATATTATTCCAAGCTCACTCATATTTTATAATAAGAACTTTTTCAAGGAGAATGTAAATGTTAAATAATGAAAATAATATATCTTACCACGTAGATCTTCCTTATCCAGACATAAAAGTTGAAAAAGAAAACCCACGTTATGCTAACATATTATTACACAACTACTCAGGTATAGTATCTGAATTTACAGCAGTAGACCAATATGTATACCATAAATTCAAATTATTTAAGGACTGTCCTGCTGTTTCACAAGCAATTGGTGAAATTGCTATGGTTGAAATGCACCACTTAGAAATGCTAGGGGAACTTATTTTACTATTAGGAGAAGACCCTCGTTATTGGATAAAGAAAAAAGATAAACGTTATTATTGGAACGGTAAATTTGTTGATTACGGAAACACTCTAAAAGAATATTTAGATTACGATATACAAGCTGAAGTTGTTGCCATAAGAGACTACAATAAAGTACTAAATGAAATTTCTGATCCTAACATAGTTAAAATAATAGAAAGAATAATTCTAGATGAAGAGCTTCATCTTAAAATATTTAAAGAGCTTTATGCTAAATATGTAAAAACCCCTGAATAAATCAGGGGTTTTAAGTATTTACAAACTATTTTTTCTTATTTCTCTTATAAAGCCAAACACCAATACCTACAGCTGCAGCACCAATTACCGCTGCTCCTATTTGAGCTAATAAAAAGAAATCTTTATATTCATCATATACACTAACAGGACATGATTCCTCTTTAGGTGTACCTGTTTCTTTTTCAAGTTTTCTAGCAACATAATATGCCTTCATAAATCTTTCTTTAGAAAAGTTATTATTTAAACCATCTTTAAGCTTTTGAAAATAACTTTCTGTCCAATCCTTAGGGTCTGATAATAATTTTTCTTTATCATGTGTTTCAAAAATCCCGTATGCATCAGCTAAATCAATAGCATCCCTGAATACTTCATGGGGATAATCAGTTGTAAGTAACTCACTTATCATCACCCTACGTGCCTTGTCTATATCCTTTTCACTAATAGCCACTTTTAATTGATCTATCATAATTATCCCTCCTTTTATACTTATACCTTAATTTTACCACCTTTTACATGTATTTTATACGTTCCTACAAAGTTTTAAGATAAATTTAATTTTAAGAAGCTTCTCACCAAATTTTTATCTATTTTCCTTACGATTTTTTATCATTGGTTGTATATATGGATATACTTCAACAAAAGTTGTCATTAAAGCTACAGTGATACAAATACCAATTTCAACTGAATTCATAATATCACCTCATACACTCTTTAATACATATTATGCTAAAGCTTTTCATATGGGATAATTACACAAACTAAATTATTATTCTATCCAATTGTACAATTATATAGAAAAAGAGAAATTGCAAAGCAATCTCTCCTCCTTCTTTCTATTATTCTTTTTACCTTTATTAACTATTAACTATTTCTCCTCCATTAACATGAATAGTTTCTCCTGTTATGAATGAAGCTCCTTGACTAGCTAAAAACACATATGCTTCTGCAAGTTCAACTGGTTGCCCTGCCCTTTTTAAAGCTGTCTTAGAACCAAACTTAGAAAGCTCTTCAGCTGTAAAGGTTGATGGAATTAAAGGAGTCCATATAGGGCCTGGTGCAACAGCATTTACTCTTATTCCCTTTGGTGCAAACATAAGGGCAAGAGATCTTGTTAAGGAAGTTAAGGCTCCTTTAGTTGCAGAATAATCAATTAACCTTTCATGACCATTATAGGCTGTAATTGATGTAGTTAAGATAATACTTGCACCATCCTTTAAATGTTGTTCTAATGCCTTACACATAAATAGTGCTCCGTAAATATTAGTTTTAAAAGTTCTATCTATTTGAGCATAAGTCAATTCCCCCAAATTATTAATTGGATGTTGCTCACCTGCATTACTAACAAAAATATCTATTTTATTGTATTTATCCATTACTGTTTTTACAGCGTTATTGCAGAAAGTTTCATCCCCAATATCACCTTTTATTAAGAGACATTCTCCTCCCATACCTTCTATAATTGATTTAGTTTCATTTGCATCATCATCTTCATTAAAATAAATTATACAAACCTTAGCTCCTTCCTTCACATATGCTACAGAAACAGCTCTGCCAATTCCACTATCTCCACCTGTTATTATTGCAACTTTATTTTTAAGTCTATCCCCTTTTACGTCATATTCCTCATGTTGAAAAATAGGTCTAGGATTCATATTCTTCTCAACACCAGGTTGTTCCTTCATTGTATTAGTAGGAAATGTTTTTGGAAATGTTTTTTCAATCATTATTTAAACCTCCTAAAAGAATTTACATTTAGTATCTCCTTTAGTTAAGTAAATAATAATATAAAAGGAGAAATTGCAAAAACAATTTCTCCTAATTTATAACTACCATTCTCATAGTACTTTTTTATTATTTAATAAAAATTTATATATTATTTGATTACTAAATATTAATCGTCTGCTACATTTCTATTGTTGTATGAATATACATTATACTCTTGCCATATATTTTCCAAATTAGCGAATATATCTGCAATATTTTCCTTTTCTCTCATTCCCACTGCTATTATAAGTGCATTTATAACAGAAAGTGGTGCTACTAATGAGTCAACAAAAGATGCCATATTACTTTGAGCTATTAAAGTGCTATCAGCCTTTGCAGCCAATGGTGAAAGTAAGCTGTCTGTTATAGCAACTACCTTAGCTCCTCTAGCTTTAGAGAAATCTAGAACATCAATTGTCTTTGTAGCATATCTAGGGAAGCCAATTCCAATAACTAAATCCCCTTCCCCTATATTTATCATTTGCTCAAATATATCTGAAATTCCGTAACTAACTATTCTTACATTTTGAAGTATTATATTTAAATAAAACCCTAAAAATTCAGCAAGCGCTGTAGAACTTCTTAGACCTATAATGTAAATATTCTTAGCTTCAAATATAGAATTTAATACATCTTCAAAGGTGTAAGGATTAATTTTTTCTAAAGTAGCTCTTATATTTTCCATATCAGCCTTTAATACACCTTTTAGAGCTGCTCCATGAGATGCAAAGTCATTAGAAAGTTCAAGTCTCTGCACAGTAGTTAATTTATTCTTTATTAACTCTTGTAATGCTTTTTGAAGCTTTGGATATCCTGAAAACCCTAATTCATTAGCAAACCTTACAACAGTAGATTCTGAAACTCCTACAGAAATCCCAAGTTTTGCAGCTGTCATAAAAGCAGCCTTATCATAATTTTTTAGTATATATTCAGCAATTAACTTCTGTCCCTTACTTAACCTAGGAAACTTTACTTGAATCAATCTCATTAAGTCTTTGCCTTGTTCATTTAGCTCGTTATCCATCATGTACCATCCTATTCATAAAAACTTATATAATTTGCAATTTAATTTTATCATTATGTTAATAATTAATCAATAAATAATTGAAAGACTTTTAACAAACCTCATTCATTTTTGACATATTATAATCACTTTTTCTCTATAACAAGAAGCATTGGTGCCACTTCACTTCTGTTTAAAAAACTATGTTCCATAACTCCAAACTTATTTTTTGGAAGGTTTACTACATAATCCAAAATGCAGGATTCCTCTTTTTTACCTTCATTATGCCCTCTATAAATACATATTGTCATAATACCACCATTATTAAGAAGCTGAAGACCTTCCTTAATACTTTCAAGAGAAGTTTCATGCATAGTTGTTACGCTCTTATCTCCTCCTGGTAGAAATCCCAAATTATACATTATACAATCTACTCCCTCATCTATATATTCTTTAAATTTATGATGAGAGTCATTTATAACATTAACATTCTCTTTGTTTTTATCTATATAATTATCACAGGCTATCTTTTGTACATCAAAAGAATAAACCTTATTAAAATGTTCTGATAAAAAGTCAGTATCATAACCATTACCTAAAGTTCCATCAATGGCTACATTCTTATTTTCCAAAAAGTTATTTATTATATGATGAGAAATCTCACTTATATCTCCAACGTATTTAAACATATTTACCTCTCTATAAGCTATTTATATAATCTAATTCTTCCTTAGTTAAGTTTCTCCATTCTCCCCTTCTAAGGTATCCAAGTTTAATTTCACCTACTGCAACTCTTTTTAAAGACAGCACATCATGACCTAAGGCAGAACACATTCTTCTAATCTGTCTGTTCTTACCTTCATGAATTCCAATTTCTACTGTACTCTTTCCATCTTCCACCTTGATAACTTTAATATTAGCATCGGCAGTAATATATCCTCCAATATCTATTCCTTTTCTAAACTTATCAAGCTCTCTATGTGTAAACTCTCCCTTACACACTGCTATATATCTTTTAACTACCTTAACTCTTGGATGCATTATTTTATTATAAAGATCACCATCATTAGTTAAAATAATTAAACCGGAACTATCATAATCAAGTCTACCAACTGGATAAATTCTTTCCTCAACATTAACTAAATCAATAACGGTCTTCCTATCCTTCTCATCCTTAACTGATGTTATATATCCTTCTGGTTTATTTAGTAATATGTAAACCTTATTTTCTTCAGGTAAAATAATATTTCCTTCAAATTCTACTTTATCTATAGTTGGATTAACCTTAGTACCAAGTTCATTAATTGCTTTTCCATTAACCTTTACTTTCCCACCTAAAATAATCTCTTCACATTTTCTTCTAGATGCAACACCACATCTTGCCATGTACTTCTGTAATCTTTCTTCCATTATCTAAATCACTCCACTTTTATATTCAAATAGATTATAGCTTTATGTGAAATAAATTACAACATTTATGAAATACTATGAAGGATTGTATAAAAATTTGAAATTTGATATACTTTTATAAAAAGACTTAAGGAGAATTATTATTATGGAGAAACTTTTGTTTGGAATATCTGGTCTTCCTTTAGGCAATGAAGGAGATAAATTTACATATGCAACTGGAATTGAATATTTAAGTAACATGGGCTTAGATGCTATGGAGCTACCTTTTGTACGCTCTATTAATGTAACTCCAAAAAATATGCATTCAATAATTGAAGCTAAAGAAAAACATAACTTTTACCTTTCTGCACATGGTTCATACTTTATAAATCTAAATGCAGTTGAAGATGAAAAAAAAGAAAAGTCCTTAGAAAGAATAACCCTTGGAGCTGAAGCCTTAAAATCTGTTGGGGGAAGAAGCTTAATCTTCCACCCTGGTTTCTATTTGAAATCTACAAAAGAGGATGCTCTTGAAGAAGTTAAAAGGAACTTAAAGAGGCTTCCATACTTTGGTGTAGATTATAGGTTGGAAACAACAGGTAAAGGTACTCAATTTGGAGATATTGATGAACTAATTCATATATGTAAAGAAATTCACACTTGTAAGTTATGTATTGACTTTGCACACGTTCACGCAAGAGGAAATGGTGCTTTAAAAGAATATGATGATTTTGCTAGAATATTAGAAAAGGTTGGAGAAGGTTTGGGTAGAGAAGCTTTAGATGATTTACATATTCACCTTGCTGGTATTGCATATAGTGAAAAAGGAGAAAAGCATCACCTTCCTTTCTTAGAAAGTGATTTTAACTACCAAGCATGTATGAAGGCCTTTGTTGATTATGAGGTAAAAGGATGCGTTATTTGCGAAAGTCCAATACTTGAAAGAGATGCAAAACTATTAAAAGATACTTATGAATCACTTTAATTGATGATATAAAAGCGAAATTGGTAAACAATTTCGCTTTTTTTCTTATAATAAATTTAAAGGGCATCATAGTAGATGCCCTTTACCTTCTAAATCCTACCAGAAGCCGCCACAGCCAAAGCCGCCACCGAATCCACCAAATCCAAATAATAATAAGATCCAAATTGGCCACAAAGCTCCGCCACCGAATCCGCCACCGCAGCCACCGAATCCACCACAGCCACCGCAGTTCCATCCTGGGTTAACACGTCTTCCTCTACAACCATTATTACAACAACCGCCGCAATTGTTGCATCTACAGCATCCTCTTGACATAGTAAATCAACTCCTATTCTTTAGTTTAATATATTGTATTCTTAAGAATAGAAATTTGTTCTACATGAAAAAACTTTTACATAATTAAATAAAATTTCATTCACCTAATTAAATATATTTGTTAACTTTCTTTAAGATTATCTTAGTTAAGTATATAGAAACAACTATAATTAATCCTAGTATGAAAGTAATACCTAATACATAAACAAAATTACTAATATATATTTCATTTTTTGATAAAAACCAATTAAAGTCTCCCAATACTATTATGTAATAAAGTCCTCCTAAGAAAATAGAAAACACACCAGTAAAAATTGTTATCTTTCCCACTAAAGGAAAAACAAAAAACTTATTTATGTTATTTATAATAATCTTCTTATTAATAAATTTAGATAAATAATATACAAAAATGGATCCTAATAAATAAGCTATTATTATAAATAAAACATACCTACTACCTCTATAAAATGTATAATCATAGCTTATAAAACTAATTATATCTCCTATATAATCAATAATTTTTGTTAATATATTGTATATATTAAATGCTAGTGAGCTGTAATCATCAACTTTATAAAAATACAACTGTCCTAGCGTTACAACATCAACGAAAATTACTATAGGAAATCCTACTAAAGCTATTAATGTGAATATTAAATTTGAAAAAAGCATATCCATAAAAGATAAATACACAATAAATGCTAAACCTAAAACAAAAATTTTAGCTATAATGAATATATAGTTTACCCAAGGGTTATAAACATATGGTAATAATTCTTTATTTCTTATATAAACACACATAATTGCATAAGCTGCAACTAAAGTAAATAGGCATAAAGTAAAGAATAAAAATAAAAATTCATTCCTCTTAACTTCTTCCTTAGTATATGGTCCACTTGTAATAAAGGTAATGTTATTTCTTTTATTAAAGCCAGTAATCATAACATATACTAATAGTATTATTAAAAATGTACTAATGACAAAAAATGAACTATCTAAATATATAGAGTTACCTTCTAAATTACTTATTTGATATTTTAAGTTATTCAAATTACCACTCATACTAGAATACATAATTAAAAAGAAAAGAATACTTCCACCTAAGATTCCCCATTTTCCATTATAGAAGGATTGATAAAAAAGTGCTTTATTATAATATTTCTTCATTAATATCCCCCTCATCTAACTTGTATATAAATATATCCTCTAGGTTCAAGTCTATTTCTTCTATAAATAGTGGTTTAAACCTATTAATTTCCTCTATAAACTCTTCTCCATAATTATCAACTAATATAGTAAATACTCTACCTACTTTGGACATTTTAAATATACCTTTAATATTTAAATCTTCTTCGTAAACTGGACCATCAAAGGCAACTTGTATCTTTTTAATCTTCTTTTTCATCTCTTCTAGAGTATTTTTATATGAAACTTCCCCTCCATCTAAAATAACAACTTCATCACAAACTTTTTCTAATTCATTTAAATGATGAGAGCTAATTATAATAGTTGTTCCCCTAGTTGAAACCTCTTCAATTATTAATTTAAGTAATTTATTTTTTAATATTGGGTCTAATCCTGAGGTGGGTTCATCTAAAATTATATATTTTGCTTCTTGTGCAAATCCAAGCATTAAAAATGTTCTCATCTTCATACCTTTAGATAACTGATGAAGCCTTTTATTTAACGGTATCTTAAAAACTTTATTTATTTTGTGAAACTTCTCTTCATTAAAATTATCATAGGCTAATTTATAATACTTTATAACATCCCTTACTAAAAAAGAAGTAAAGAAATTATTTTCATCTGCTACATATGCTATATTCTTTTTTACTTCAGCATTATCGTATACGTTACTTCCATCATATAGTATTTCCCCTGTAGTTATTTTATAAATTCCAGTTAAGCATTTTATAAGAGATGTCTTACCAACTCCATTTGGCCCAATAAGTCCATATATCTTTCCCTCATCTATGGATAAATTAATATTTTTTAATATATCCTTATCCTCTAATTTAAGGGTTAAGTCCTTAATTTCTATCACTTACTTCCCCTCCAACTTGTCCAAGACTTGTTTTTCTAAATCAACTAATGCGTTAAATTTAATATTTAAATTTTTTGCTGATTCTAATACATCTTTAATTTTGTTCATTAACATCTCATAATTGTAAGCTAAAACTAATTCCTTAGCTCCAACTCTTACAAAAGTTCCCTTACCTTTTAAAGTCTCTATCATACCCTCATCTTCCAATTTATTATAGGCTTTACTAATTGTATTTGGATTTACTGTAAGCATTGATGCAAGTTCTCTAACAGAAGGTAATTTATCACCTTCTCTTAAGGCATTATTTATAATAAGTTCAATAAACTTATCCTTAATTTGCTCATATATAGGTCTATTATTATTGATTATATAAAACATCTTCTTCCCCATCACTTGAAATCCAAAAATAATCAATTACCCAACCTTCACCCTCATCTACAAATACAATATTAATATCTATATCTTCTGATTTAATATATTCAACCTCTTTGTTTTGCATATATAAATTATCAGTAGGATATCCCTTACCTGTTAATGTTAAGGTCTCTAACTTATCAGGTACAGTATAACCTTCCAACCTACTAATTCTATTTTTATAATCATCTAGAATAACTTTTTTACTATCTTTAGTATTTTTCTCAGGAAGTATTTCCCCATCAATTCGATAATAATTAAAATTTGAATATGTTACCCTCTTCCTTTTAGATAAACATTCCTTAAAATCAGAAGTTGTAACAAACTCTCCATCCTTATTTAATGCTCCTAGCTGTTTATGGTTTATTATTTCAATAATTTCATTTGGTGAATTAAAGTGTTTCGTCTTTTCATATGCCTTATTAGTATTCGTACATAGCATTATGGTCGCTACAATAAAAAAACCACTTAAGGCAAGTATCATGGATTTTTTCAAGATTATAACCTCCTAAAAAATAAAGTGTACTACATCTAGTAGTACACTTTAATTCTATATACATCTATTATAAAGGTCAATTAATAAATTCTTAGCATTTCTTAATTATTTCTTAATCTCAGTATTCTCTCTTTCTTTAAGAAGATTTTCAACTAAACATAAATCATCTAATTTACTTAATAGATTTTTATAAGACTCTCTTATATATTCATTATTATAAAGCTCATTATAGGATATTTTATCTGCATCTACCTTCAAAATTTTATCTACGTTGTCACCATAAATCTTATATAATATACAATTAAATCCCTTCTTAACTCTTTCATAAGCATAATTATCTGAAGTATTCCAACTATAAATATCTCTATTTACCTTCTCAATAATTCCATAAAGTTGATAAAGATAACTTAATTCTTTTAAAGAGTACTTATCACTTAAGCTTGCTACAGAAGCAGAGTAATTTTTATTTATAGGTAACAAATATAGGTACTTCTTCTCTTCCTCTGTATTTTGAAGACTTCTTATACTTTGAAAAAGTGAAGTTGCTATATCTAACCTTATTACATTAGCATTGTTACAGACTTCTTTAACTCTATACTTTTCCTCATAAAATCTATTTTCTTTTAAAATCTTTTGTTGATCTTCTATCTCCTTGTTGTGCATATTCTTATTAATAATCCAACTACAATACGCTCCAACTAAAGAACCTATAATAATAGAGATTGCAGAAATAATTGAAGTGACTATAGGTATAGGCACACTATCTACTCCTTTCCTCATTAGTACAATGTTAGTATGTACCGAAAAGGTTAGATAATACAGCCATTAATCAAAATATTCTTTTTCAATTTGTTCCAAATAACATTCTTTTGAACAATAAATTTGTTGTGTTATCTTATCATAAAAATAATCTCCTGTGATTACCTTTTTACAGCCTGTACAAATAAGAGGTTCCTTTTTTTCATCTTCTATCTCCTCTTCTTCTTTAAATATCCTAAAATCTAGCATAAAAAATCCCCCTCATTAAGTGACTCCTTTATCTTAATTAACATGCACTTATATCTTTCATCTTTAGAGTTATTAATTAACTCATCTATTCTTGCTTTACTAATTTTCTTATAATATGGTATGTTCCACTTATTAACTACATTTAATGCTTTTAAAACTATTCCTTCATCCTTACAATCAATAACTAAATCAAGTATATCTTCATATATTTTTGAATATTCACTCCTACAAGATAGTAGTCTATTAATAATTATATATTCATCACTTCTTTTCTCTTTTGGTTCAAGTATTGGATACTTTATATTTACTATATCGGCCTTTTCAATGAATAGTTTTAACATCTTCTCTAGCCCCTCACTATCCAAAGTAAATATAAGAAAAATATAACCCCTCCATTTTAATGAATGGCTATCTCTTAACATTACAAATAATTCATCATTAATTTTAAAACCAGCTAAATTATTAACTTTAGCTAATTTAATTACCTGTCCTTCACTGCAAGAATTTAATTCAGCTAAAATAACATTTCTCCATCTTTTATCCTTTAAAGCCCTTAATACAAAACATCGTACCTTAGGAATATCATCCCTACTTAACCCAGTACTTGATAGATATTTACTATTACATTCATCCTGTAGAAATAATAAAATAGAGTACATATTATATAGATATATTCCTTTTAACTGCTTATTAGATATAAGCCTATTGATTATATGCTTTGTATAGTGGTTTATATATTCTCCTCCACAAGAAAGCTTATATATTAAGCCTTTTACATTTAACATTTTACATAAATCCTTAGAAGCTAAAGTCAATATTTTATCATTTACTTCAAACTTAATCATTTCTTTAGCTAGGTCTAAGCTTTCATAAAAACTATTCACTTTATCACTCCTCTAGCTAAAAATTTAACTTGCCACATTAGATTATATTAAAGCACATAAAAAAAAAGTCCTCTATATTACTAGAGAACTAACTTTTTCTATCTTAAATTATCATGAACTATCTTAATTAAAAAGTCTATATTAGCTTTATCATCTTCTGGATATAACCTTGCAAGCAAAACTATATTACACAAAATGATGTGTGTAAGCTTTTGAGCTCTATACTCTATATTTATGTATTGATTTTCTATATTAATTGCATTAATTACATAACTATAAATCTTTTCTATAATACCATTTTCTATATTTTTATTTTCTGTTTTACTTATTGCCTCACTTTTTAAAAGATTGCTACCAATTCCTCGCCTAACCTTTATATCCTCATATAAAATTTTAATTATACTTTCTAATACTTTATCATTATTATTATCTTCATTCATTACTTTTTCTATCTTTTCAAAGGTGTTATTCCAACTAGCATCTAAAACTTTTAAAAACAAATCCCTTTTATTATCATAATAATTATATAAAGTGCCTACTGCTATATTGCATTCCTTTGCTATAGCTTTCATATCCACATTATCAAATCCATCATTACTAAATAACTTCCATGCAGCTTGGAAAATTGTTTCATCTAGGTTTAATATCTTCTTAGGCAAACTACTCTCCCCTTTTTGTTCTATTAACTCTATTATAATGCCACCTTAACTTTCCTTCAAGTATAGAAATTTTCTAGTTATTTCAGTAATTTTTTATATGTTTTAAACATATTTCTATATTAAAACAAGTCATAGGAGGAATATTTTTATGCTACGCTATAACTTGCCTTATGATGGAATGAGATATATAGGCGACAAAGACACAAAACTCATTCATGACCTTGATAATGAATCATCTTTATGCTACATAAATAACATAAGTGAAGAAAACATTATAATGTTAGACTGTGAAGATGATGTTCAAATCCTATGTGAAACTGAAAACTATCGTGGTTGCCATTGGTGTAATTCTCGTTTTGACGCTGACCTAACTATATGTTAAAAATATACTTATTATTAATGATATATTTAAAATATGTGTAAGCAAAACCAAAAAATACAATATAGTTATTCCTATTAATATATAGTTTGATATCCTTAATTGCTTTAAGGTTGCATCTTTCATCCTATATGAAATAAACCTTATAAGAATAAATACTAAAATTACTTTAACAAATACCGCTTTTATAGGATTATCTACTATTGTTGCCATAACTTTATTTCCTTCTTCAAAAAGGTTTGTTTGCAATAAAACTAGGGTAAATATAATATCAGCTACATTAAGAAAGTATAATATCTTAAATTTTTTCACTATGCTTTCATAACTATAATTCTTAATAAATGTATTCATAAGTCACTCCAAATTTAATGTTATACATTTTAAGGATTGACTTATTTATAAAAAATAAACACCTAATTTCCAAAATGAGAAGGTGCATCAAAGTATTATTACTTAGATGCACCTTTTCTTATTTATTTAAAAATAATGTATTCTTTGTCTCCTCTGACATATCTTAATGACCCTAAAGTCATATCATATCCTGCTAAATATCCTATATCTCCATCAGAAAATTTTACACTTCCAGAAACATATGAGTAGTTTTTCTCATTAATATCTCTTGGAGCTTCTGACATCTTAAAAGGATCTGACATTTCTATATAAACTTTCTTTTCTAAGGTATTATCATCAAGCTTATATACATACATATTTTCACTTGAGATAGGATGAAGATTTACTTCCCTTCCATCTTTATTAACTGTAACCACGCATGTATTATCACCTTGAGTAAAATTACAATTAATTGGTTCCAAATCAATACTTTGAGTAATCTTTTCTGTATTTAAATCATACACAAAAAGTCCAAAGTATCCATGAAAAATAATTTTATCATCAGAGGCAAAATCAAGCATCACCATGTCTGCCCCCACATCTTGCTGTGTAGTAACCTTGGGAATAGTAGGCTCAATTTTATTTTTTTTAGCACTACTCTCTTCTGTTTTAGCACAACCTATTAACAAGAATGATAAAACTGCTAAAGTAACCATCATTACAGTCTTTTTCTTCATCTTAACACCTCCAATAAATTATACATATTATAACATATAGTAGTTCTATGGATATTAAATAAAAATGAAGAAAAATCAGACTATTCTATATTTTCACCATTAGAAGCTATAACCTTCTTATACCATTCAAAGCTCTTCTTCTTACTTCTTCTTAATGTTCCATTTCCATCGTTATCCTTATCTACATAAATAAAGCCATAACGTTTTTTCATTTCTCCTGTACCTGCACTTACAAGGTCAATACATCCCCATGTAGTGTAACCAAGTAAATCAACTCCATCAAGCTCTACAGCATCCTTCATTGTTTTTATATGTTGTCTTAAATAATCAATTCTATAATCATCTTCTACATAACCATTTTCATCTGGTATATCCACTGCGCCTAATCCATTTTCAACAATGAATAATGGCTTTTGATATCTATCATATAAATTATTCATTGTTATTCTTAATCCAAGTGGATCTATTTGCCATCCCCATTCACTAGCCTTTAAATGAGGATTCTTTACTGATGCAAAAATATTTCCAGCAGTCTTTGAATTGTCATCAGGGTTTGCACAAGCACATCTTGATGAATAATAAGAGAATGAAATAAAGTCTACTGTATGATTCTTTAACAGTTCCTTATCTCCATCTTCCATATCTATATTAATTCCCTTTCTTTCAAGCTCCTTTAAAGCATAAGCAGGATAAGCACCTCTTGATTGTACATCAATAAAGAAATAATTTTCTCTATCCTTATTTAAAGCCTCAAATACATCCTCTGGTTTACATGAGTATGGATAATACTGACCTGCCGCTAACATACACCCAACCATGTTATTTGGATCTATCTCATGGGCAATTTTAGTAGCTAATGCACTTGCAACTAATTCATGATGTGCTGCTTGATACTTAACTTGTTCCTTATTTTCCCCTTCCTCGAAACAGATACCTGCTCCCATAAATGGTGCATGAAGAATCATATTAATTTCATTAAATGTTAGCCAATATTTTACTAATCCTTTATATCGATTAAAAATGGTTCTACATAGTTTTTCATAAAATCCTATAAGCTTTCTATTTCTCCAAGCTCCATATTTTTCAACTAAATTCATAGGACAATCAAAGTGAGTAATTGTAACTAAAGGTTCAATTCCATATTTATGACACTCTTTAAATAAATCCTCATAGAACTTAAGTCCTTCTTCATTTGGTTCAGAATCATCTCCATTTGGGAAAATTCTACTCCATCCAATTGAACACCTATATGTTTTAAATCCCATTTCTCCAAATAGTTTTATATCCTCTTTATAATTATGATACATATCTATAGCTTCCTTAGCTGGATAAAAATGCTCATCATCAAAATTAAACATCTTCATTTCACCTGCTATAATAGGAAATCTATCCTTACCTATTGGAACTACATCAACATTAGCTAAACCTCTTCCACCTTCATTGTAACCACCTTCACATTGGTTTGCAGCAGTAGCTCCACCCCATAAAAAATCTTTTCTAAATCCCATTTTAAAACCTTCTTTCCTAAATAAATATATAAATATATAAATATGTAAATATGTAAATAAACAAATATATAAATAAACAAATATATAAATATACACCTTAATAAAAAAGACCTATTTACATAAAGAAAACACCATAAAAGATTTCCTTTATATGCAAATAGGTCTAGCTTGTCTTTAAACAATAACTATCCAAATAACTTAATTAAAGTATAAATGAAAACAGTTACTTAGTCAAATAAAAAAGTGGCTTCACCATGCTTTAAGGAGAAGTCACTTTTCAAACCATCCAACAGGTTCCAAAACTTGCTTTTGGTATTCAAAAATTTTTATAACTAGCCTAGACTTTAAAAAATTCTTTATCTCTATTACATTTTTATATTTCTTCTTTCACAATTTCTATTTCGTTTCTTCTTACTTCTTCCTTAAATACAATATTTTTTTATTATCGCAATACCACTTGTAAGCATTTTTTAACCCTTTTTCAAAGTCTGTTTCAATACTATATATTTTCTTAATTCTATTTACATTTAAAACATTATCGTAATCGAAGAATGGAAAAAAATCTCTTTCTCTTCTATTCTTTGATTTATAGTCATATTCTATAACCTTTCCTTTTTTTCCAACTACTCTTTCACAATAATTTATCCATTCTTTTATTGTTACTCCTTCTTTATTTCCAACATTGAATATACATACTTCTTCAGTATTACTTTCAATTAATTTCACTATTATATTTGCTAAATCAGTTGAATATATGAACTGTAGCCTTAACTCTCCCTTATTAGGTATTATTATAAGTCTATTATTTTCTAAATGCTCAAAAATAAAGCTTTCTCTTTGAGCATAATTGTATTCTCCATAAACATATGGTGGTCTTAAAATAATTAAATCACAGTTAGTTTTTGAGAAAAATTTTTCAAAAAACTCCTCAGCTTCTATTTTATTAGTCCCATAATCTCCCCAGTATTTATTTCTCCCCAAAGGAGTATCTTCACTAAAAGGAGTTTTATTATTTTCCACATCATAAACCGCACTAGAACTTAAGAATATAAACTTCTTAATCCATTTTAAATTAAGAGAATTATATAAAATTTCACTTGGACTTTTATTTAATCCAGATACGTCAATAACAACATCAAAATAATATTTACTTAGTACCTTCTTCCAATAAAGTAGCTACCTCCCATAACTAAAACTCCCACTCCACCACACCGACTTACTTATTGTAGAAACTTTAGCGCCAGCAAAGTTTCCTTCTCCAACCTTATTATCTCCATTAACCTCATTACCTTTTTACCTTTTTACCTTTTTACCTCCTTACCTTCCTTAACCTCATTTATTCACTTTATCTAAATTATCTTCTCCCTACCTTCTTACCTCGTACCTTGTACCTAATACTTCTTACTTTACATAAAGAAAGAAACACAGCCAAACGGCTGTGTTTCCACCTACTTTTAATTATCTCTATTATCTTATTTTTCCTAATTTACTCTACAGACTTTAATGATTCAACCATAGGTATCTTCTTAAGTTTCTTATACATTACTAAGTTTACCAAAATAGCAAATCCCATAGTAATTACAACAGCTATTAGATAACTTAAAATATTTATATTTCTTCCAAACATCATTGCATCAAACTCAACAGTTATCATTATAAATCTATGAAGTATAGTTCCCAGGGCAAGACCAACTACTGAACCAATAGCAGTAAGTACTAGATTTTCTCTATATACATAAGCTGAAACTTCATTATCATAGAACCCAAGAACTTTAATTGTAGCTATTTCTCTTAATCGCTCACTTACATTAACATTTGTTAAATTGTAAAGTACAACAAAGGCTAGAGCCCCTGCAGAAACAATTAGTACTATTACTACAATATTTAAACTGCTAATCATATTATCAAAATTATTAACTAATCCACTATAGAAAGAAACAGACTTAACTATATCATTATCCATAAGCTCTGCACCTAAAACTTCTTCTACCTTTGTTGAGGTATCATTTAGTTTTAAAGCTAAGGTATTTATTTCATTAGTCACCCCAAAAGTAGACTTATAATATTCAGGTGACATAAATACATAGTGATCAACATACATCTCACTAACAGCTGATACTTCTACTTCCTTTCTATCTCCATCTTCATTTTCTATAGTAATCTTATCACCTTTTTTAACTCCAAGGGATTTAGAAAGTTTTTCAGTAATAACAACTCCACTATTATCAAGCTGAATTTCCTTTTGACTACTTCTTTCTCTAAGAGATATAAAGTCCTTAAATTCACTTATATTCTTAGGTACAATTAATTTTACTGACTTATCCTCTCCATTATCTATCGCCTTACTATTAAAAGTGCTCATTTCAGAAATATCTTCAACTCTACTATCATTCTTATACTTATCAAATAAATCTTCTTTATCAGTTAAAGTAGCCTCTTTATCAATTGATACTTGGCTATCATATTGAATAATTTCTCCAAATTGCTTTGAAGCAATTGTGCTAATAGAATCCTTTATTCCAAAGCCAGCTAAAAGTAATGCAGTACACCCTGATATACCTATTACTGTCATGAAGAATCTCTTCTTATATCTAAATATATTTCTCGCTGTAACCTTTTCTGTAAAGTTCATCCTCTTCCATATAAAAGATATTCTTTCTAAGAAAATTCTCTTACCTTCCTTTGGAGCCTTAGGCCTCATTAGAAGTGATGGTGTTTCAATAAGCTCTTTATAGCACGCAAGTACAGCTGCTAAAGTTGTAACTGATACAGCTACCAAAATAGATATTATGCTTAAAGGTAGATCTAATAATAACTTTACCTTTGGAACTGTGTACATAATTCCCCATGCATAGAATATTACTGTTGGGAAAAGAACTACCCCAATAGCTAACCCTACCAATGCTCCTAATGTACTTGCCACAGCTGCATAAACTATATATTTAGAAGAAATACTTAATTTACTATAGCCAAGTGCTTTTAATGTACCAATAGTTCCTCTTTGCTCATCTACCATTCTTGTCATAGTAGTTAAACAAACTAATGCTGCAACTAAAAAGAAAAATACTGGAAAGACATTAGCAATATCTCCTATTTTATCAGCTGAAGCACCATAGTCCATATAACTATAGTGACTATTTCTATCTAAAACATACCAATCTGGTGCTTTTGCATCTTGAAGGTCTTTTTCAGCCTTATCTAGCTTCTCTTTTGCAAGAGCAAGTTCTTCTTCACCAAGCTTTTTAGCTCTCTCTAGCTCTTCTTCCCCTTGCTTTATGACTTGCTTACCTTCCTCAATCTTTTTTCTTCCTTCAACAAAAGCATTTTTCCCCTCAATCTCAGCTTTTTCGAGATTTGCTTTTTCATTCTTTATAGTAGCCCATCCAGAATCTAATGTAGCTCTTCCATCTTTTAATTTCTGCTCTGCATTAGCTATTTGCTTCTTTCCAGCCTCTACAACATAGGAAACAGTATCATAAGTTTTAATCTTAGACTCTTTACTATTAATTTCAAATTGAATTATGGCTTTTTCAGCTTCACTTAAATTAGGATCATTAAGCTTTTCCTTCAATTGCTTAACTTCCTCTCTTAACTTATCAACTTCTTCTTTATTATTCTTTAAGTAATCTTCAGATTCTTTAATACTACCTTCTGTTGCTTCCTTTAATTGATTAAAGGCTTTTAGATTTGTATTATACTCCTCTTCTCCAGCCTGCAACTCTTTTTCTGCTGCTGCTATTTTATCCTTCCCTTCTTGAATTTGAGTAGGAAATTCCTTTTCTTGTCTATCTAATTCCTTTTCATTAATAATAAGATCAATTTTTCCCTCTTGAAGTTTTTCTTCATTTGACTTTATTTCATTTTCATACTTAATCTTATTTTCTTCGTATTCTTTTTTACCATTTTCCAATTCTTTTCTACTTTCCTCTAGAATCTCATCAAAACGAATTGGACTTCTTTCATCACTTAAGCTTTCTAAAGGCTTAGTCACCTTATCTGTAACATCAAAATATTCATCACTATAACTATTTAGTTCTTTTGCACCATCCACTGTAAGAAGAACCTCAGTATAAATATCCATATTAAAATCTTCTTCTGGAATCATGATGAAATTATTAATAGATCCATGTCCAATATTGGAACTTCCCATTTCAAAAGAAAGGTAGTTAGGTGTATTAGCTATACCTACAATTGTAAATTCACTAACTTTAAGATTTTCACTTATATCATCCTTTGTTCCAGATGTAAGCTTAATCTTATCTCCAACCTTTACCCCCATACCATTGAAATTACCTGCACCTACTATACACTCTCCAGACTTTTCAGGAAGTCTACCTTCCTTAATTTCTGCCCTATTAATGTAGTTGTCAGTATCATTTTTAGCATCATCTAAGGGTATTCCATGAACCTTTAGTACAAATTCAGATGAATTTATCTCTGTTAAAACATCAATACTATGAGTTGGGAAAATCCCCTTTATACCATCAAGTTTTTTAATTTCAGCTACATCATCATCAGTTAAGCCTATAGGTGATACAACTCTTATATCCATTAAGTTATATTCATCAAAGTATTTATTTGCCGATGCTTTCATTACAGGCTCACCTTCTTTTACTCCTGCAAAAAAAGCTACCCCTATACCTACAATGGCAAATATAGAAAGAAATCTACCAAAAGATTTTTTTATCTCTCTTACTGTATCTTTTACCAGTGCATTTTTCATACTACCACTCAATCCTTTCTACAGGAACTGGATTTTCATTAACCTTGATTGAGTGAACTTTACCATTCTTAACTTGAATAACCTTGTCCCCCATTGGAGTTAATGCAAGGTTATGGGTAATAACTACTACTGTCATTCCTTTTTCCCTACATGTGTCTTGTAACAGCTTTAATACAGCCTTACCAGTATTATAGTCTAATGCTCCAGTTGGTTCATCGCAAAGAAGTAGTTTAGGGTTCTTTGCTAATGCTCTGGCTATAGCAACTCTTTGTTGTTCCCCTCCTGATAATTGAGCAGGAAAGTTATTCTTTCTTTTTTCAAGCCCTACTGCTTTTACAGTTTCAGCTACATCTAATGGATTTTTGCAAATTTGAGTTGCAAGCTCAACATTTTCAGTAACAGTTAGATTTTGAACTAAATTGTAAAATTGAAATACAAAACCAATATCGTATCTTCTGTATGTAGTTAATTCTTTAGAGCTATACTTACTAACTTCAACTCCATCAACAATTATTTCACCACTTGTTGGAGAATCCATTCCCCCTAATATGTTTAATATTGTTGATTTTCCAGCTCCACTTGCCCCTGCAACAACAACAAATTCCCCTTTATTTATTGAAAAGTCAACTCCACTTAATGCTTCTATTTCAACTTCACCCATTTTATAAATCTTTTTTACATCTTTAAACTGAATATAATCCTTCAATAAAAAATCGCCTCCAAATAATCTATTAATCTTTAGCATTATTCCCCATTATTTATCATGTTATTTAAAGTATACTAAAGCTTCATAATAATCTCAATGTTTGTATTGTACCATTTTTACCTATTATGTATAATAATAATTATTAAATGAAGCCTTCTTCAAAAAATTTATTTAAAAGGAGATATTTATGTTTGGATATGTAACTCCTCTAAAGGGTGAATTAAAAGTTAAAGAATATGAACTTTTTAGAGCATATTACTGTGGTGTTTGTAACAGCATTAAAAGAGATTTCGGCAATATACCTAGAATGACTCTAAACTATGATATGACATTCTTAGCTATATTATTAGATAGTTTAAATAAAAATAAGATAAATATAATTCATAAAAACTGTATAGCTCACCCACTACAAAAGAGAAATATAGTCACTGAAAATGAAGCAACAGCTTATGCTGCTGCAATGAATATATCACTATTCTATTTTAAAGTATTGGATGATGTGAAAGATGATAAGGATTTAAAAAGTAAATTTTTATCTCTTACTTTATTACCTTATAAAAGAAAATTTTCACACTCTGTACAAAAAATTAATGATATAATAAAAGAAAATTTATCAATTCTATCTAACTATGAAGATAATAAAAACTTTTATTCTATTGATGAGATTTGTCATCCTTTTAGTGTAATTGTTGGAGAAATTCTAAAGAACTACCCTAATGAAATATTAAATGATTCAGATGAATCAAGAAGTAATCTCTATGATTTAGGATATGGTCTTGGAAAATGGATTTATCTAGTTGACGCTTTAGATGACCTTAAAGAAGATATGGAAAAGAATAAATTTAATCCAATAAATTATTTATATAATACAAATAATCTTTCATACGAGGAATTAATTATACAAATTAGAGATAGAATTGAATTTAATATTTTAAGTTGTGGTTGCAGATGTAAAGAGTCCTTAGATAAGCTTAATTTACATAAGAACAAAGAAATTTTAGAAAATATAATTAACTTAGGAATGATGGACAAATATCTTGCCATAATAAATAACTGCAAAAAGATGAAAGGAAGTGATTCTTAATGAATCCATATGAAGTTTTAGGTATAAAACCAGGTGCATCACAAGAGGAAATTAAAAGTGCTTATAGAAAATTAGTAAAGCAATATCATCCAGATCAATATAGAGATAACCCACTTCAAGAATTAGCTCAACAAAAGCTAGCTGAAGTAAATGAGGCTTATAACCAATTGACAAGTGGTAAGTCTTCAGGAAATTACAGTTCAAATACATCAAGCTCTTATTCAAATAGTAGTTCATATAACAATAATTCTTATGGAAACTCTGCTTCTGAACTATCACAAGCAAGAGCTTACCTTCAAAGAAGAAATACAGCAGCTGCTGAAGCTATATTAAATAGGGTTTCTGATAGAAATGCTGAATGGTACTTCTTAATGGGAGTAGTTCACTCAAATAAAGGTTGGTACGATTCTGCTCTTCAAAATATAACAACTGCTGCAAATATGGATCCAAACAACTTTGAATATAGACAAACATTACAGCAATTAACTTCAAGAGCTAGAGGGTATGGCCAACCATATTACAGAACAACTGGTGGTAATTCAGCAGATTGTTGTACTAACTTAATTTGCTTAGACTGTTGTTGTGAAGCAATGGGTGGAGATTTAATATCTTGTTGTTAGTTAAATAATGGAGGTTTATTATGAAAGTTAAAGATATTGCCCTTGGAGGAATTTTAGTTGCATTAACTATTGTCACACTATATTTAACACTGCTTATTCCAACAAACACAATAGCTATTATGACACTTGCCTCCTTATATATACCTATTTGTTTAATAAGAAGTAATATTAAAACATCCATTTTTGTTTATGTTGCTTCAACTATAATATCATTCTTTATATTACCTATTAACTATTCCATAATGTATGCCTTATTTTTTGGGGTATATGGCTTAGTTAAGCATTTTATAGAGAAATTAAATAAAATACCTATTGAAATAGTTATTAAACTTGTATTTTTTAATATAGTTTTAACTATTGGACTATTAGCTCTAAAGCTATTTGGAGTTAATATAGATATGAAATTCTCAGTTGGAATTATGTATCTTTTAGCCCAACCAGTATTTTTAGTATACGATTATGCATTAAGTACATTAATAACTATGTATTATAAGAAATTTCACAAAAAAAGCTCCCTTTAAAAGGGAGCTTTTCTAAATTATAAACATTAATTTTACATAAGTGGTGCAAATACTCGAAGTATTGCTCTAAGGAATCTATTAGACCATTTAACCTTCTTAGTATCCTCTAAAGTTATATTTTGTGATACATCCAATATATTTAAGAAATCTTCTTTAATTTGCATTACAGATTTAGTCTTATATAAGAAAACTCCACATTCAAAATGTAAGTAAAGGCTTCTATAATCCATATTAATAGTTCCTACTACACCTATCTCATCATCACAAACAAAAGTTTTTGAATGAATAAATCCTGGGGTATATTCATAGATTTTTACTCCAGCCTCAATAAGCTGAGCGTAATATGCCCTTGTTACAATATGGGCATACCATTTATCTTCAATAAATGGTGTTACAATTCTTACATCAACTCCACTTTTTGCAGCTAAAGTTAGAGCTGTTACTAACTCATTATCTATTATCAAGTATGGAGTGTTTATATAAATATAATCCTTAGCTTTATTAATTATATTTAAATATACATTTTCTCCTACTAACTCATTATCATAAGGACTATCACCATATGGTTGTACATATCCATCACTTCCAAACTCATCCAAATGATAAATTTTAGGTCTATACTTATTGTAATCCTCTTTATTAAATCCAATAAAATTCCATACCTGAAGGAACATTACAGTTAAATTCCACACAGCTTCACCTTTTATCATAATAGAAGCATCTTTCCAATGGCCAAACCTTACAACTTCATTAATATATTCATCTGCTAGGTTAATACCACCTGTAAAAGCTGTATGTCCATCAATTACTGTAATTTTTCTATGATCTCTATTATTAACGATTATAGAAAGTATAGGAATAAATTTATTAAATACCTGACACTTTATACCTAGCTTCTCCATCTTTTCATGATACTTATTAGGTAATGTTGTTATACACCCCATATCATCATAAAGAAGCCTTACGTCTACTCCCTCTTTTACCTTCTCCACTAAGACTTCTAAAATACTGTCCCACATTTTACCTTCATGAATAATAAAGTATTCCATAAATATGTAATGTTCTGCTTTCTTAAGTTCTTCTAATAGCTTTTCATAAAATACTTCTCCTGGAGATAAAAATTCAGTGGTAGAATTCTTATATATAGGGTAAGCTGCATAATCATTAATATATTTCACCTGATTATATACACTCTTATCTATGGCTTTTATTTCTTCAATAACGGCTTCATCTTGTTTTAGTAATTCTTTTGCTTCGTAATACTCAGCATCTATTTGCTTCTTTAAGGTTCTCCCAATTTTGTTGCCACCAAATAAAAGATAGAATAGTCCCCCAAAAACAGGAACTAATAAAACCGGAATGGTCCAAGCTAATTTATATGATGGATTATCTTTTCTACTAACTATGTAAACTACAACTACTAAACTTAATATTACAAATAAAGCATACATATATACAAAGGATTCACTTAATTTCCATATTCCTAATATTAAAATTATTAATTGAATAAGTACTAATACTCCAACTATAAATATTCTATTAAAAATCAACTTTAATAATTTACGCATTTATCCTCCTTGTTAACATAATTTTATCTTTATTCTATATCAATATTTCTAATAAATCAAACGCCTCTAATACAGACAAAATATTACAGCACTTCTTGACTATTTATATACATAATTGTAAAATATTACTTGTAATATAGGAGGTTTTATTATGAATAACAAGTTTTTTAAAACTATATCAGTCACATTAGTTTTAATACTTTTTTTAATACCTACCCAAAACGTATTTGCCTCAATACATGATAATAACATTAATTCAATACTTATACTAACTCCATATAATAAAACAAGTTTTGATGAATCACTATTATCAACTTTGAAAAGCTATATATCCTCAAATTTACCTAACTCAGTCTTTTTTGAGGATTCTATTTCATATGCTTTAAATGAAAGCGTTGATTTAAAAGATTTCGACCTAATTATTTGTCTAGATAGCAACCGCCTTCAATGTATTGAAAATAATTATTCTAATTTATTTAATGACACACCAGTAATCATTGGTTTAACTGAAGAAAAAAAGTTTAATTTACCCGAAAACTTTGGTGGATACTATATGAATTATGACTTCGCAAAATATATGGATTTCTTGCTAAAGATACATCCTAACCTAAAGAAAGTTAATCTTTTAATAGGATCAAACTTTAAAAGTTCCACTATATTTAAAAGTATAAATTCTTATATATCTAAAAACCCTAAAGATATAAAATTTAATTTTATAACAACTGGAGAAGAAGATAAAATAACGCCTCTATTGTGCGAAAAAGATACAATAACAATAGTTTATGATTCGCTTTTAAGTAATAATTGGGGAAAGTATTTAACATCTGGTTCTTCATATTCTACTATAAGAGCCATTAGCCGGAAGACAACTAATGAGGTCTATGGTGGTTACAGGGAATTTATAACTAGATTTAATATTGGAGGATATAATTATGATGCTACTGTTCTTGCCAAAGCAATTTCAGATACAGCAGTTTCAATTATAAATAATACTTTATCTATAAAAGATGTTGGTTACAGGGATGTTTCTTTTGATAAGGAATTTATAATAAACACTTACATGAATGATAGATATAATTTACCTACTGACCTCCCTGATACCTCTTACATAAAAATTGGAGCAGGTGAAACCCTAATTGAAAGTTCAGATTCTAATAAAAGAAATATTATTTTCTCTGCAATAATTATATTTTCAATGTTTATTTTATTTATATATATACATAACAAGATAAGATTAAGAGATAAAGAAAAATTGGATTTAATGAAAAATAATTTTATAGCTAATCTTTCACATGAATTAAGAAATCCTTTAAATATTATAATAAGTACAATTCAACTTTTTGATTTATACTTAAAGCAAAATAAAATAGTTTTAAAGGATCCTAACATAAATAACAAATTTGAATACCTAAAAAATAACAGTAATCGATTATTAAAACTTGTAAACAACGTAATTGACATAACTAAGATAGATGCAGGCTTTTTTAGCATTTCTAAAGATAATTACGATATTGTAAGTGTTGTAGAGAACTTAACCTTAAGTACTGTTCCTTACGCTGAATATAAGGATATAACCCTTATTTTTGATACTAATATCGAAGAACTTTATTGTTTATTTGATAAAGATAATATTGAAAGAGTCATTTTAAATCTTCTTTCTAATGCTTTAAAGTTTACTCCAGCTAATGGAAATATCTTTGTAACACTAACATATAACCATAAAGACTTAAGAATTAGTGTAAGGGATACTGGTGTTGGTATTCCAAAAGAAAAGCAAAAATTTATATTTGATAGATTTAGTCAGTTAGATACAGATAAATATTCTAAGGGACAAGGTAGTGGTATAGGTTTAGCTTTAATCAAATCTGTTATAGAACTACATAATGGTCATATAGAGGTTAATAGCTCACCTGGAGTAGGTTCTGAATTTATTGTAGTCTTACCAATATATAAAGTTAAAAGCTTAACTGAACAAAATGAAAGTTCCTCTGATTCTATCCAAAAGACAAATCTTGAATACTCTGATATATTTTAAAAAAGGAACTGTCGCAAATATTTGCAACAGTTCCTTTTAACTACTCTCTTTCATTTCCAATAAATATTACGGCTAATGCATCTGGACCAGCATGTGTACCAATAACAGGGCCTATATTATTTAAGATTACATCCTTAAATTTGTATCTCTCAATTACCTTTTCTCTTAAGGCATTAGCGTCTTCTTCACAGTCTGAATGGGCAATAAATACTATCTGTTCTTCTAAGTTAACAGCTTTCTCTTCTATCTCATTTAATAAATAATTTATTGCTTTCTTTCTTCCCTTTAACTTAACTCCAGGCACAACTCTACCCTCTTTAGTAACTTTTAGTGTAGGCTTTACCCCAAGTAACCCCCCAATTGCTGCAGTTGTTCCAGATATTCTTCCCCCTCTTTTTAAATGCTGAAGATCATCAAGAATAATAGCATATTGTACTTTAGTTCTATTATCTACTATCCACTTTACAATTTCATCTATATTTTTCCCACTCTTTTTTAGCTCATTTGCATAATAAACTAATAAACCTTGCCCTAAAGTTACCCCCTTAGAATCAATGACTTCGATTCTTCTATCTTTATATGACTCTAAAAGATTTTCTCTTGCTATCCTTGCACTATTATATGTCCCACTAAGTTCGCTAGCTAAGGATATATAAATTATGTCATTTCCTTTTTCTAGTTCTTTCTTAAAGGCTTCTTCAAAAGTAAATACATTAACTTGTGCAGTTGATGTTAATTCACCTTCTCTTAAAGATTTATAAAAATCATCATACTTTATAGTTTGTCCTAAATCATCTTCTAAAAATTCACCTTTAATATTTACTGTTAAACAAACTAAACCAATATCATTTTCCTTAACTATATTTAAAGGTAGATCACTTGCTGAATCTGTATATATTTTAATACTCACTATTAATTCCTCCATTTTTCATAGTGTTACAGATAGTATAAATGATACCTTTAATAAAATCAATTAGTTTGATAATCAAATTATTTAATTTCCAAACTTATTCTCTCTAAATCATCTTATTTCTTTACTTTTCACTAATTTTAGAAAGAAAGAAGTAATAAAAGCCTTAAGCTTCTATTACTTCTTATCTTTATATTATATTGAATTTAACTTTTCTTTATATTCTAGTTCTATGATTTTCTTTTTTAACCTCTTGTTTTCATTAAGCAGTTCTTCATAATCATCAATAGATAAAGCCGACTCTTCATCTTTAAAAATTGTCTGTCTTGCAGACTCTTTTAATATACTATTATAAAATCTAGTTTGATTATGGTCCTTATTCTCTATTGTTGTATCTAATAGTCCATCTCTTATCATTATTACCCTACTAGAGAAACTTGCTATATATGGATCATGAGTAACCATTACTATTGTAATATTATCTTCTTCATTTAATTTTCTTAATATTGATAATAACTCATCAGAATTCTTTGTATCTAATGCACCTGTAGGTTCATCTGCTACTATAATTTTAGGATTAGTAATTAAAGCTCTACATGCTGCTACTCTTTGTTTTTGTCCTCCTGAACATTCTGAAGGATATTTATCCAGTATAGTATCAATTCCTAACCTTTTAGAAACAGATTCTACCCTTTTATCGCATTCTTCCTTTTCAGCTCCCATAATTATTAATGGAGATGTTATATTATCCCTTATGGTTAAATTGTCTAGTAGATTACACTCTTGGAATATAAACGAAATATACTCTCTTCTTAAAAGGCTCAATTGCTTTTCTGTATAAGATCTAATATACTTACCATCAATATATATTTTTCCTCTAGTTGCTTGGTCAATTGTGGCTAATAAATTTAAAAGAGTTGTTTTACCAGAACCAGAAGGCCCCATTATAGCAAGAAACTCTCCTTCTTCAATATCAAGATTAATCCCCTTTAAGGCTTGGAATGGATTCTTAAAACTTCCATACTCCTTAATTACATTTTTAGCTTCAATTATTTTTCCCATTTATATCCCTCCATAAATTTCTTTTCTATAATACGTGGGTATTTTAAAAGCCCCATTCTTACCCTCCCTAACTATATTTTATAAAAGAAAAATCACAATCTAATCTCAAATTCAAAACAAAATATAACAATTTTGTTACAATGAAAAAGAGAAGTAGATATTTATTTGGTTTGTTCCGTCACAAGGCTCCAAGTCACAGCAAAACAAATATCCACTCCCCTCATACTGAATGTAAGGAAACTATAAAATTATTATCATTGATTTAATAGTTTTCATCTCATCTATTAATTAAATTATCTCATACTTTTTATAACCAAATTTAAATATTAAGTATCCTATTAGAATAACTATTGAGGCAGTTAAGAATGGTAACTTACTTCCATAAGCAAATATAAATCCTGAGTATAATGAGCCAATTATCATTCCAATTGCTCTTGCTGAATTTTGTATTCCAGCTATCTTTCCATTATCCTTATTGGATACCTTTGAAATAATATTTTGAAGCATAGGTTGATAAACAGCAGAACTTCCTACAAATAATAAAATAAATAGGAAGAATAAAGGAACTAAATTAAATAATGTTGCTCCTCCTATACATAAAGCCATTGAAATTCCTGAAATTCTTAAGGCTTTTACCTCTCCAAACCTTTTTGCAAGCTTTCCTGTAAAGAATATATTAGTTAAGAATCCAAATATTCCAGCTATAGCTAAGAATATACCATTAATTGTTGGTGGAAGTGATAGTACTGACTCTATATAGTAGTTAATGCTTGAATTGTAACTAGTTACAGCAAAGAAAAATACTACCACCTGACTCATTATAAAAATAACTTTGGGATTAAGTACATTTATAGACTTAGTATATGCTTTTTCCTTTTCTACTTTATCTATATTTTTCTTAGTAACAGTTTCTTCTAAGAAAAAATAAAATAGTATGCATATAACTATACTTAAAATAAATTGTACAGAAAAGGTTATTTTATAATTATTATTTCCTATTACTCCACCTAGAAGAGACCCTATAGCTCCACCAAAAGTTGATGCAGCAGCATAATATGTCATACCTTTTAATCTTCCCTCTTCATCTGTAATATCAGCAATATAAGCAAGAATTACTGTTAAAAAACTTATAACTGATGCTCCACCTATAAATCTCCAAAAAACAATAATTACTGGATTACTACTAAATCCAAAACCTACTTGAGATATCCCATATCCCAAAATACCTAAAATCATGAATTTAATTCTTCCACCTTTATCAGATAACTTTCCCCAAATTGGTGAAAAAATAAAATTCCCTATAGACATAGCTGCAAAAAAAACTCCAAATAAATATGAAGGTAATTTATTTTGAGTTATAAACATTGGCGTTACTGGGTGAGCCATATTTAATACTATATAAGTTAATACAGTTAGAACCGTAACTGTTTTTAATGATTTACTCCTCATTTTTTCTCCTCTCATCTTACGTTTTCCTCTATTAGTATACATAAGAGAAGGAGTATTCTCAAGTTATACTCTATTTAGTTTCATTATATTTCCTATCATTATTATTTCCTTAAGTGAAAAAATACTTATAAGAGGTGAGATATAATGAAAAACATACTTATAACTGGATGTGGATCTGGTCTTGGAAGAAAGGCTGCAATTGCACTAGCAAATAGAGGACATTTTGTATATGCAACTACTCATACTCAGGAACAAGCTGACCACTTAAATAAATTAAATAAAAAGTGGTGTCTCCCTATGTATGCATTTAAATTAGATATTAGAAACCCGGATGATAGACATAAAGTAAGAAAGCTTAACTTAGATGTCCTTATTAATAATGCTGCTATAGGTGATTCAGGCTCTGTTTGTGAAATTGATGTTAATAAATATAGAAATGTCTTTGAAACTAATGTTTTCTCTGCCATTGAATTAACTCAAGAGGTTTTAAAAGATATGATTTCTAAAAGGGAAGGAAGAATTATATTTTTATCATCCCTTGCTGGACGTTCTCCTATTCCGTTTTTATCTCCTTATTGTGGTAGCAAATTTGCCCTAGAAGGTATAGTTCCCGCATTAAATATGGAGCTTAAAGAATTAAATAAGGTTAATATTCCTGTAATTTTAATAGAACCAGGTGCCTACCCTACAGGCTTTAATGAAAAAAATATAAGTAAACAATTTGAATGGATGAAGGTAAAATCATATTTTAAAAATAAAATTAGAAAGTTAGAAAAGAATCAATTTAGATACTTTAAAATAACTTCTTCTTCAAATTTTTCTTCTATAGTAGCCCAATATATTAGAGCAGTAGAAGATATAAAGCCAAAGGAAAGATATATTGCTCCTACTTATCAAGGAGTATTTATAAAAGCAAAAAATATTTTAACTAAGTAGCTAAAAAAAGTGCTTTACAATAACTATAACAATCATAATCCATATAAAAACTATAATGCCACCAGCTACATAATTTTTAGGCTTTCCCTCTTTAAATAAATTCTCAGATTCCTTTTTACATTCTTCAAATAAATCCTTTGGAATAAGCTTAAGGCATAAATAAATTCCAAGAGGTAATAAGATTAAATCATCTATGTATCCTAATATAGGAATAAAGTCAGGAATAAAATCTATTGGGCTTAGTGCATACCCAACCACTATAATAGCCATTACTTTAGCTATTATAGGAACTTCCTTTTTCCTATAAACTAGATACAGTGCTTTTATATTACTTTTAAGATCTATCGCTTTTTTCTTTAAAAATTCCATACAATCACCAAAGATAATTATAACTCTATATAAATAATAAATCGAGTAGGAGCTAAATAATTATTTTATTTAGCGTCCTCTCACACCACCGTACGTACCGTTCGGTATACGGCG
>OIFK01000055.1_pt1 | contig 99249 bp, 99 predicted proteins | sample 1582071 | NCBI WGS metagenome assembly OIFK01 (sample SAMN07501052, study PRJEB24779) | human gut metagenome | isolation source: stool | host: human infant | place: USA: Pittsburgh, PA | reverse complement strand
AACCGCCGTATACCGAACGGTACGTACGGTGGTGTGAGAGGACGCTAAATAAAATAATTATTTAGCTCCTACTCGATCTTAAGTACGAGGGGATAAATATCTACCCCACATTTTTTAGTTTGATTTAAGTTTTCTATGGTAATATTATTAATAAAGAAGGTGAAAAAATGAGAATTTTAATAGTTGAAGATGAAGCGCAATTATCAGAGGCACTTGGTGCAATTTTAGAAAAGAATAATTATATAGTTGATAGAGTTTTTGATGGAGAAAGTGGATTAGACTATATTTTATCGGATATATATGATGGAGTTATTTTAGATATAATGCTACCTAAATTAAATGGAATAGAAGTATTGAAGAAGGCAAGAAAAGAGGGAATATCAACACCAATTATCCTTTTAACAGCTAAGGGGGAAGTGGAGGATAGGATTCTTGGATTAGATTGTGGTGCAGATGATTATTTACCTAAACCATTTTATGTTGAGGAGCTTATGGCAAGAATTAGAGCCTTAACTAGAAGAAAAGGTGAGGTACAAAGTGATAACCTATTGTCTTATGGAGATATTAATTTAAATATAGGTAATTTAGAATTAAGCTCAAAAGAAAATAGTATTAAGCTTACTGCAAAGGAATCTGGACTTTTAGAATTATTAATTAATAGGAAGGATATGATTTCAAATAAAGATGATATTATAAGTAAGCTTTGGGGATATGAATCAGAAGCAGAACATAATAATGTTGAAGTATATGTATCATTTTTAAGAAGGAAACTATCCTATTTAAAATCTAAGGTAGCTATTAAAGCTATAAGAAATCTAGGTTATATTTTAGAATATAAAGATGGAGAATAATGATGTTTAAAAAGTTAAGGGTTAAATTTGTAACTACTTTAATGATTCTTTTTACAGCAATAGTAATAGCTATATTTTCTGCTATATATATTGGAATAAGCAAAAATGGAGAATACATGATATTTACTCAATTAAGTGATACCTTAAATGGGATGAAGATGTCTCCTAACGGAGAGATAGATTGGAGGGGCAAGCCTTTTAATAATACAACCTTTATTATCTATGACTCTAAGAATTCAAGATTACTTTATAATGATGCTTATAATATGGATGAAGATACCTTAGTAAATATAGTTCAAAAAGCAATCAATAATAAGAAGGAAAAAGGATTTATAAAATATAATAGTTATAATTTTGCGTATCTATATAGAAATGGGCCAAGAGGGATTGAGATGGTATTTCAAGATAGTACTATTCACCTAAATACTATAAAGAGATTAGTAATTACTTCATTTATAGTTGGACCAATTAGTTTGATTTTTTTATTTATAGTAAGCATATTTATAGCTAATAAATCAATAAAACCAGTTGAGGCAGCTTATAATTCACAAAAAAGGTTCATAGCAGATGCGTCACACGAACTTAAAACACCATTAGCTATAATTAATACTAATATAGAGCTAATTAATAGTAATGAAGAGGATACAATAAAGAATCAGAAGAAATGGATTAATTATATATCCTTTCAAACTGAAAGAATGTCAAACCTAGTTAATAATCTACTTTATCTTGCGAAAGCTGATAATAATGAAGTTCTTGGAGTAATATCTAAATTTAATTTAAGTGATGCAATTATGAGTCAATTATTAAGCTTTGAAGCAATAATGTATGAAAATAACTTAATGTTAGATTCAGATATTCAAAATGATATAGAGTTTATTGGAGATAAGGAGAGCATAAATCAATTAATAGGAATACTAATGGACAACGCCATAAAACATTCCTATGAAAAAAGTTCTATAAAGGTAGAGTTAAAAGAAAGAAAACAAAAAATATTATTATCAGTAACTAATGAAGGAGATACAATTCCTAAAGAGGATATAGATAAAATATTTGATAGATTTTATAGGGTAGATAAAGCAAGATCAAGAGAAAAGGGGGGATATGGATTAGGTCTTTCCATTGCTAAGTCTATTGTGGAAAAATATAAAGGAAAAGTTGGAGTAACAAGTGAAAATAATATTACAACTTTTAATATTGAATTAATCAATAAGGAAAAAGAATAACCAATTTAAAAGAATTACTTTCTAAAGGTAGTTCTTTTTTCTTTACAATAGGTTGATATTGTTAAATGTAGGTTAATATATATAAGTTATGTTAAAAATAGTGATATAATTGTTAGAAATTAATATTTTGGAGGGAGTTATGGGTTTCTTAAAGGATTTTATCTATGGAGTAATAATAAGTATATCTCAAATAGTACCAGGTATTAGCGGTGGGTCTATTGCCATGATTTTAGGTATATATGATAAGTTAATACATGCAGTAAATAATATAGTTAAGGACTTCAAAAATCAATATAAGATTTTATTTAGGGTAGGACTTGGAGCAATAGTAGGAATAATTTTATTTAGTAATATATTTAAAACTTTATTGGAGAGATATCCTATTCCATTGGGATATATGTTTATAGGAATTATTTTAGGTGGAGCTCCATTAATGTTTAGAAAAGCTACTGAGAAGAAGTCATTTAGTCAAAGGTCTTTAGTTTATTTAGTTATTGGATTTGCAATTGTACTACTTATGTCAGGAGATTACAACGGATATTCAGATGCTATAGTTAGTTTAACACCATTTATATTTATATGGTTATTTGTTGGAGGAGTAGTTATAGCTGTAGCTTTAATTTTGCCAGGAATAAGTGGATCATTTATGTTATTAATTTTAGGTTTATATAATACTGTAATAACTGCAATAACTGATTTTAATATTCCAATACTTATTCCTATAGCCTTAGGAGGAATAGTTGGAACAGTTTTAAGTGCAAGATTAATAGAGATGCTATTAAATAGATATCCTGAACAAACTTATATGATAATCTTTGGATTTATTTTGGGTTCTGTCTTTGGAGTGTTTCCAGGCTTTGATGGAATAAATAGTTTAATAGGAGTTGTCCTTGGAATCTTTGGATTTATTGTAACAAGCTATATATCTAAAGAAGAGAGAGAAGAATAGTAAGGATAATAGAATTAATAAAAATAATAATGATGAAGAAGAAACATTACTAAAGCTGGTGTTTCTTCTTTGATTTTATGGAGGAGTATTGAAATTTAAAATTTAAATTGAGTTCCATGAAACTTAATAAGCTCTAAGAAATAAGAAGAGCGAATTTTATTAATGCTTTATTAGATTATTTATATATTTATATGAACATAACAATATATAAATATATAAATATATAGGAAAATTGGGTGATGAGCTGCAAATGAGATATAATTAATTTGGATAAAAAATTGGGGGAGAAGTTTATGAATAGAAAAGAAATGTTAGAGAAGGTGAAGGAACAATTATCAAGAGATTATAATTGTAGTATAGAGGATTTTAATAAGGAAGAGAATTTAATAACAGATTATAAGTTAAGAAAGGGAAGAAGAAATTATGGTGATGATGATAGTCCTATAAAAATACTTGTATTTGGTAAGAAAGCTGTAGTATGTGTAGGTGAAGAGTTAAGAGAATGGTGTGTGGAAAAGTTATTAAACTTTCCAGGTGAGTGGATATTTTCTTTTAGAGTGTTAGGAGCATTAGAAAAGAAGTTAAATGATATTGGATATGAGATAGATGACACCCATCAGTATTATTTGCCAAAGGAAAATGTAGAAGAGATTAAGCCGATTACAAAAATAAAGTGGTATAATCAAGAAGAAATAAAACAGTTTAAAGATGATGAGAGATTTAATGAAGCTTTTGTTTTTGATGAAAACTACCCAGATGTTTTAGGTGTTGCAGCATTAGATGAAGATGACAATATAATTGGGATGGCAGGAGCTAGTAGGGATTCAGAAAACATGTGGCAAATAGGAATTAATGTTTTTAAAGGATGGGAAGGAAAAGGAATTGGGACAAACCTTATTTATCTCATAAAGCAAAAGATAGTAAGTCTTGAAAAAGTACCTTTCTATGGAACTGGTCAATCTCATGTTATATCTCAAAATATAGCAATTAAATCAGGATTTTACCCAGCTTTTTCTGAACTTAAAGCTAGAAAAAAGAAAGATTAGTAATAAATAAGAATAAAAAAATATATATTTTATTAATAACATGGAAAAATTAGAAAAGTGTTTTGTACCAATGGTAGTTGTGGTATAATATTCACGTTAATTAAGGAAAGCGGGGGATAAGCTAATGAAACATATTAAGACTATTAACAAGACTAACATTAAAAACAGCTTATGCAAACCAGGTTGTAAGGAGTGCGCTAACTCATGTCAATCTGCTTGTAAGACTTCTTGCACAGTTGCAAACTTAGAGTGCGAAAACTAATTATCAGAAGCAGTAACTTTAGTAAAGAAGTTACTGCTTCTTTACTAAGAGTTTGGAGGAGAAATAAATGTCATTAATTCATAAATTTGAGCAAGGTGGAAACTATTTTATACTAGATGTTAATACAGGTGCTGTTCACATGGTGGACGAGCTTGTTTATGATATATTAGATGATTCAAGTCTAAAATCAAAGGAAGAAGTATTAACTAATCTAAAAGGAAAGTACGAAGAAAATGTTATTGGAGAAGCATACGATGAAATAGAGGAACTGGTTAAAGAGGGAATCCTTTATTCTGAAGATCAATATGAAGAAATAGCCCATGGATCAATGGATGATAGAGATTATATAAAGGCTGTTTGTTTAAACATAATTCATGGATGTAACTTAAGATGTAAGTATTGTTTTGCTGATGAGGGGGAATACCATGGACACAAGGGTGTTATGGATATAGACACAGCAAAGAAGGCAATAGATTATGTTGTTAAGAGAAGTGGTCCAAGAAGAAATATTGAAATAGATCTATTTGGTGGGGAGCCAACTATGATCATGGACACAATAAAAGAAATCATTGCTTATGCTAGAGAGCATGAAAAGGAATGGAAGAAGAACATTAGATTTACTATGACTACTAATGCTACTCTTTTAAATGATGAAATGATGGAATTCATGGATAAGGAAATGGGTAACATAATACTTTCTTTAGATGGAAGAAAAGAAGTAAATGATAATGTAAGAATTAAGGTTGATGGAAGTGGTTCTTATGATGATATACTTCCTAACATAAAGAAGATGATTGATAAGAGAACAGAAGGAAAGATGTACTTTGTAAGAGGAACATTTACTAGAGCAAATACTGATTTTTATGAAGATGTTAAAGCTATGGTAAATGAAGGCTTTAGAGAAATATCAATAGAACCAGTTGTTCTTGAAAATGGACATCCTTTAGCTTTAAGAGAAGAAGACCTTCCAACTATATTTGATAACTATGATAAGTTATATGAAGAAATGAGAAGAAGAAAGGTAGAAGGAGATGAGTTTAAATTCTACCACTTTAATATAGATCTACAAGGTGGACCATGTGTTTATAAGAGAATTTCAGGTTGTGGAGCAGGATTTGAATATGTTGCAATAACACCACAAGGTGAAGTTTACCCATGTCACCAGTTTGTAGGCAAGGAAGAGTACAAGCTAGGAAGCATTTGGGATGATACTTATGATGCTGAATTAGGTAAGAAGTTTAAGAAGGCTCATATCTACAACAAACCAAAATGTAAGGATTGTTGGGCTAGATTCTACTGTAGTGGTGGATGCCAAGCTAACAATGTAAACTTTAATGGAGATATGAATATTCCATATGAAATAGGTTGTAAAATGCAAAAGAAGAGAATTGAATGTGCAATAGCTTTAAAAGCTGAAGAATTACAATCTTAGGAGAAAAGTTATGAAGGAATTCATCTTAGATAATGGAATGAAATTAATTTACGAGAATAGGCCTTCAATGTTAACCTCAGTTTCTATTGGTTTAGAAGCTGGGGCTTCTGTTGAGGAAGGGCTTTTAGGTTTAGCACATGCTACAGAGCATATGATATTTAAGGGCACTAAAACTAGAAGTGAAAAAACAATAAATGAAGAGTTAAGTAAAATATTTGGATTTTCTAATGCTATGACAAATTTTCCTTATGTAATTTATTATGGAACTTTATTAGGAGAAGATTTATATAAGGGGTTAGATATTTTTAGTGATATTTTATTAAACCCAAGTTTTCCAATAGAGGGATTTAAGGAAGAGATGGATTCAATCAAGGAAGAGTTAAATGAATGGGATGAGGAGCTACAACAGTTTTGTGAGGATAAGCTTCTCATCCATTCTTTTAATAAAAATAGATTGAAGTACCCTATAATAGGAACAATAGAAGATTTAAATAAAATTACTTTAGAAGATATTAAAGATTTCTACAAAAGATATTATTCTCCTAAAAATGCTGTAATAAGTATAGTATCAGCTCTACCTTTTGAAGAAGTAAAAGAAAAGGTTGAAATATACTTTGGAGGATGGCAGGGGGAAGAAGTAGAGGTTGATACCTGTCTTGAATTGCCTAAAGCAGGAGAGTATATAGACCTAAGGGAAGGTATAAATTCTTGTAGAGTAGAGATGATTTTCTCTATAAGTAATTTAACGCATGAAGAAATTAGGGCTTTTAGATTATTTAATGAATTTTTTGGAGAAGGAATGAACTCTATACTTTTTGATACATTAAGAACTAAAAATGGACTGGTTTATGATGTTATAACAACAATATCAAATGAAAAGCATATAGGGCTTTATAAAATAGAGTTTAGTACATCTAAAGAAAAGTTAGATAAATCATTAATATTATTAAAAGAGGCTTTTAATAATGTTGAGAAATATGAGAAAGACTTCACTAATGAGAAAATAGAGGAACTTTATAAGAGTATAAAGTTAAAGAAATTATTTAAAGAAGAACAAAGCATTAGATTAGCAAATAGTATGACTACTTATGCCATAATGTTTAAAGATACAGATATTTTTGTAGATATGTTAGAAGGAATAGAAAAATTAACATCCAAAGACATAATTAATGTAGCTAAAAAGGTTTTAAAAAATCCTTCTATAGAAATTATTATGCCAAGGGGGCTTTATGAATAAAGAATTACCATTATTACAAGCATTAATAGATTATCATAAAGAAGAAAACATTATTTTTTCTATGCCAGGCAATAAGTGTGGGCTTGCTTTTTATAGAGATGAAATAGGAAATTACCTAAGAGAAAATTTAGGAAGCCTAGATATAACAGAAGTAGATCCATTAGATAATCTTCATCATCCCGAAGGAGTAATTAAAGAGTCACAAGAACTGTTAGCAAAGTACTATGGGGTTAAAAAAGCATATTTTTTAGTAAATGGAAGTTCAAGTGGAAACCTATCTTCAATTTTTTCTGCCTTTAATGAAGGGGATGAAGTATTGGTAGAAAGAAACTGCCATAAATCAGTTTATAATGGACTGATATTAAGAAAACTGAAGGTAAGATATATTGAACCGGTGGTTTTTAGTGATGGGGGATTATTCTTACCTCCAGATAAGAATAATATATATTCTGCCCTTGAAAAGTGTGACAATCCTAAGGGAATTATCTTAACTTACCCTAATTACTTCGGAATATCTTATGATATGGAAGATATAATTAAAGACCTAAAGAAAAGAGGATTAAAGGTAATTATTGATGAAGCTCATGGAGCACATTACGGAGTGTGTAAAAACTTACCAAAGGATATTGCACCCCTTGCAGACTATACTGTAGTAAGTGCTCATAAGACTTTACCAGCATTAACAGGAGGAGCTTATCTCTTAGTTAATGATGAGAATGAGAATATTGATTTCTATATAAGTGCATTTATGACTACATCACCATCTTATTTAATAATGGCATCTTTAGACTATGCAAGATTTTACTTAAGTAAATATGGAGAAGAGGATTATAGAAATTTAATTAAGAAAGCTGAAAAAGAAAAGAAGAAAATTAATGAATTAGGCAAGGTAAGAGTTCTTTCAAAGGAAGCGTTACCTAAAGGGTATGATATAGATTTAAGTAGATACGTATTAGTTTTACCTAAAGGATATAGTGGTGGCAAACTTCAGGATTATTTAAGAAGTAAGAAAATACAATGCGAAATGAGCTTTTTCTCTGGAGTTGTATTAATTTTATCACCTGCTAATGTTGATAGGGGCTTAGAAAAACTTTACAAGGCTTTAGAAGAATTAGATATGACTTTACTTATGAATGAGGAAAAGTCTATAAAGTTTAATTCTGTTATTCCTGAAAAGGGAATGGAACCTTATGAGGTGTTTAATCATAAAGGAGAATTAGTTAATCTTGATTATGCAAAGGGAAGAATTGTTAAGGAAGCTATTGTACCGTATCCCCCTGGGATACCACTAGTTTCTAGTGGGGAGAAGATTACCCAGGAAATAATTGAAGAAATAAAGGGATATTTGAATGAAGGAATAAGTATTTTAGGAATTCATGGAGATGAAGTTTTACTTGTTAATAAATAAAGTAAATAATATTAGGTAACAGACGAATAGGAGGTTAAATATATGAATGAGAATAAGTTTAATGGTATGGGAAAAATATATTCTAAATATCGTCCATCATATCCCATCAATTTTATTGATTATCTTTTTACAGATGTAGGAATATCTCAAAGTAGTATTATTGCTGATATAGGTTCTGGTACTGGTATTTTAACTGGGCAATTACTTGAAAAAGGCAGTAGGGTATATGGTGTTGAACCTAATGATGATATGCGTGCTATTGCTGAAACTAATTTAAGTAATTTTCTTGGATTTACATCTGTTAATGGAAATGCTGAGAATACTACTATTGATGATAATAGTGTTGACTACATCACTGTTGCACAGGCTTTCCATTGGTTTGATAGGGAAAAATTTAAAAAAGAGTGCCAGCGTATTTTGAAACCTGAAGGAAAAGTGATTTTGGTTTGGAATAATAGAGATAATAAAAATGAATTAGTGATAGAAAACTTTGAAGTTAATCGTAAATATTGCCCAAATTTCAAGGGCTTTTCTGGTGGAATGCATGATAAAATTAGTGAAGATGATTTTTCAGACTTTTTTAATGGTAAATATGAAACAAAAGTTTTTTCTAATGATTTAATTTTTGATATGGATGGATTTATTGGACGCAACCTATCAGCCTCATATGCGCTAAAAAGTAATGATGAACAGTATAATGACTACATTAATGAATTAAAAAAGATTTATGAAAAATATAGCCATAAAGGACAGCTTATAATGCCGAACTTAACACGTAGCTATGTTGGAGATGTGTAGAAAAATAAATAAAGATATTATAGTCTTAGCCAATAAAATTACTTGGTTAAGGCTATTTTTATAGATGAGAATATTGTATCATAAGTAATATATTGTAAACAAAATTGTAATTTATAAGGTCATATGATAAAAATTATGGTGTAAAATATTATAGAATAATATAAAGGGATAAAAAAATAGGAGGAGTTACATGAGTAAATTTCAATGGGAGATAATCAACAAGTCAATTAAGAAAGTCAATGAAGATATTGCCTATGCAGATGAAAATATGGCATGGGTATTAGATGGAGCTACAGGATTAACAGATAAAAAATTAACCTCATTTGAAAGTGATGCAAGATGGTTTGTAAATGAATGGGATAAATATTTAAAAGATAATTTAAATGATAAATGTAAAACTATAAGAGATATAATTTTAGAAGGGATAGTAATAATTAGAGATAGATTTTATAAAGAGTGTGGTTTAGATTATATAGAAGAAATAAAAAGGCCATCAGCATCTATATCAATAGTTAGGAAGAATGAAGATATAATTGAATACTTTATGCTTGGAGATTGTACACTTCTAATAAAGGATATAGATAATAATGTAACTAAAATTAAAGATATATCCCTAGAGAAGTTTGATAATAGGGCTATAAGTGAAATGCTTAAGATAAGAGATGAAAATAATATAAGTTGGGTAGAAGCAAGGAAGATTATTAATCCAACTTTAATAGAAAATAGATTGTTGAAAAATACTCAAGATGGGTATTGGATATTAGAGTTTAATGAAGAGGCTGTTAATCACTGTATTGAAGGAAAGTTCTTAGATAAGGAAGTTAAGAATTTAGCTCTAATGAGTGATGGATTTGCTGCAATAGTTGATACTTATAAGTATTTTAATGAAGCTGAATTAATAGAAAGATTAATTGATTTAGGGGCTGAAAATACTTATGAGTTAATAAGGGAAATTGAAGAAGAAGATAAGGATATATTAAAGTATCCTAGATTAAAAAAAGGGGATGATTCCTCTATAGTTTTTTTAAATAATTATGAATGTTAACACTTAAGTTTAATAATATTGAAGAGATAATATGATTAGATAGGGATAAAATTACTTTTCTTGCTAAAAATATAATTGTATCTTAGGATAGGAGGGTAATTTTATGTATAGTAGCATATTATTTAGCACAATAATTAAAGGGATCTTAGTATATATATTAGCATTAGTTCTCAGTAAGTTAATTGGTATTAAAATTATTTCACAAATGAATTTCTTTGATTTCGTAATGGGAGTATCTATAGGATCAATGATTGCGAAAATTATAATTGATAAAGACCATGTGGTTTTTTCAGGAGTTATAGCATTAATAGTTTTTTCATTGTTAACTATATCAACTAGCTATTTAAATTTAAAAAGCTATATAGCTAGAAGCATAATAAATGCAAAGACTTTAATATTAATAGAAAATGGGCGTATTATTGATAAGAATATAAAAAAACTTAGAATTACAATAAATGAGCTTATGATGAAGTTAAGGGAGAAGGATGTTTTCAATATAGAAGATGTACAATTTGCAATAATGGAAAGCAATGGCCAGTTATCAGTTTTAATTAAAGCAGATAAAAAGCCAATAACTCCATATGATATGAATATAAAGGTAAAGAGTCTTTCTCTGATAAATGATATTATAATTGATGGAAAAATAGTGGATAAAAATCTTCAAATAGTAGGGATAGATGAAAAGTGGCTAAAATCTGAACTTAAAAAGAAAAATATAAATGCTATTGAAGATGTTTTTTATGCAGGTGTAGATCAAAATAAAAAACTTACTATTTCAGAAAGGTATCCTGATAACTTTAATCCAGAGAAAAAGTTTGGTATAGAGTAGGGATAAAATATTTAATAATGTTATATGTATTAAAAAAGAGATGTTTTTGTTAATAACAAAAACATCTCTTTTTTGAGGTAAGGAAAGATAAAAACTTTTCTTCTGCATCAGATAAACAATAATTTTTTCTTACCACAATGTTATAGTTAAAGTCTGTATTAAAGTCTTTTATATTAATCTTCTTTAAAGATCCTGTTCTAAGCTCATGAGTAATTGATAGTTCAGGCATAAAAGCAAATCCTCTACCTGATATAACCGATGATTTTATAGCTTCCGATGAATTTAATGAAAGTAATACATTTAAGTTATTAGTTGAAATGTTTTTCTCACCTAATGACTTTTTTAATATTGATAATGTTCCAGATCCATCTTCTCTTAAAATTATAGGTAGTGTTGTTAGTTCATCTATAGTAATATTCTTAAGCTCTGACTTATTACTTCCTACTAAAATAAGTTTGTCTGATATTATCTTTTCTGTAACTACATTATCAGGAATATTGTCTAATTCATGTATTATACCTAAATTTGTATCATGGTTAAGTAGCTTTCTTAATATGTTTTCAGAGTTATCTACATCCATTGAAACATTTATATTAAAGTAAATTTCTTTGAAGGTATAAATACTGCAAGGAAGTATTTGTTCTCCAAGACTACTACAAGCTGAAAGAAATAATCTGGATTTCTTTTCCTTTAGGTTTTTAAGTTTTTTATCCAAATTATGTTGCAATGAAAGCATTGATTCTGCAAATTCAAAGACAACTTGTCCTTCTTCTGTAAGAGAAACACCCTTATTACTTCTTATTAATAGTTTTTCTCCAATTTCATTCTCAAAGTTTTGCAATTGCATACTCAATCCAGGTTGTGTTAAATGTAGTTCCTTTGCTGCTTTTGAAATACTATTACATTTAACCGTTGTATAGAACGATTGCATATAGGATAAATTCATATATACTCCTCCACCCTTTTCTTTTAGTATTTATCAACATAATTATACCATTAATTTTAATTAAATTTATTATATATAATAAATTATTATTGTGCATAAGGGATTCTTATTATGCAAGGCGAAAATAGGATGATAATATAGAGATAAGAAGACAAGAAAAGACAAATATACTCTTGAAAGATAAAAAAATAACAAACTATAAATAAAGTTAGAGGGATGATAAAAAATGGGGAAGAAAATTGTTATAGTTGGTGGAGTAGCTGGAGGAGCATCTGTTGCAGCTAGATCCAGAAGACTAGATGAAAGTAATGAAATAGTAATGTTTGAAAGAGGACCTCACGTTTCTTTTTCAAATTGTTGTTTACCATATCATTTAAGTGGAAAAGTAGAGGATCATGAAGATTTAGTGTTAATGAAGCCTGAACAATTCTTTAATCAATATAGAATTGATGCAAGAGTTTTCACAGAAGTAGTATTTATAGACAGAGAAAATAAAGAAGTAACAGTTAGAAACGTTGTTACAGGGAAAGAATATAAGGAAAGCTATGATAAGTTAATCTTATCTCCAGGGGCTAAGCCTATAGTACCACCTATTCCAGGCATAAATAATGCTGATATCTTTACAGTAAGAAATGTTGTTGATATAGCTAAGCTTAATACCTTTATAAAAGAAAATAAGTGCAAGAATGTTTCTGTAATTGGTGGAGGGTTCATTGGAGTTGAAGTAGCTGAGAACTTAAAGGAAGCTGGTTATAATGTATCCCTTATAGAAGCTATGGATCAAATAATGAAGCCATTTGATGCTGATATGGTACAAGTTTTACATAAAGAGATTTATGATAAGGGAATTAATTTAATTTTAGGGGATAAGGTTGAGGCCTTTGAAGGAAATAATGTTGTTTTAGCTTCAGGAAAGAGAATTGAATCTGATGCTATAGTTATGGCTATTGGGGTAGTTCCAGAAACTGATTTAGCTAGAGAAGCAGGATTAGAAGTTGGAGTTACAGGAGCAATAAAAGTAAATCAAAACTACATGACTAATGATAAGGACATATATGCTGTTGGGGATGCAATAGAGGTATTTAGTGCATTAACTAGAACAGCTACAAAGCTTCCACTTGCAGGCCCAGCGCAAAAGCAAGCAAGAGCAGTAGCAAATCATATTCATGGTATACCAGTTAAAAATACAGGATTTATTGGGTCATCATGTATTAAAGTATTTGATTATAACGGAGCTTCAACTGGTTTAACAGAAGGTCAAATTAAAGCTCAAAAATTAGATATTAATTATGACATAGTGAGAGTTATACCTCAAGATAAGGTCGGGTTAATGCCAGAAAGTGAACCGCTTCACTTCAAGCTTATATTTGAAGTGCCAACAGGTAGAATTTTAGGAGCACAAGCAATAGGTAAGGGAAATGTAGATAAGAGAGTTGATATTATAGCAACTTTAATTAAGTTCAATGGTACAGTTGAAGATTTAGCTGATTTAGAACTTTGCTATGCACCACCTTTTGGAACTGCCAAGGATGTAGTTAATCATGCAGCTTTAGTAGCATCAAACATTCTACAAGGAACTTTTAAACAAGTATATGTTCAAAATGTAAGAGAGTTAGTAGAATCTGGTGCATTCATAGTTGATGTTAGAGAAAAAGATGAGTATGAATTAAGTCATATTGTTGGAGCTAAAAATATTCCTTTAAGTGAAATAAGAGATAGATTAGATGAAATTCCAAAGGATAAAAAGGTTTATTTACATTGCAGAAGTGCTCAAAGAAGCTATAATGCTTGTTTAGCATTAGGACATTTAGGATTCGACAACATATATAATGTTTCAGGTGGATTTATGGGAATAAGCTTCTATGAATATTTCCATGACCAAGTAACAGATAGAGAAAAGATAGTTACAGATTATAATTTTGACTAAGTTTATTACAAAGGATAGTTATTACTATCCTTTGAAAGATAAAAACAATGATTGATAATTAACAAACAAAAACTAATGATTTTAGGGGGAAGAAAATGAAAAAAGGACAAGTTTTTATTGGTCTAGGTGTATTAGCAGCAGTTACTGCATTTGGTGCAATACAGTATAAGGAAAACAGTAAATTAGCTTTATTCTTATTAACAGGTTTATTACTAGGTTATGTTTTACAAAGAAGTAGATTCGGATTTGCCGGTGGAGTTAGAAAGATTGCTATGACTGGTGATGGAAAATTATCAAAGGCATTATTATTCTTATTTGCTATAACAACAATAGGAGCTGCTGGTATACATTATGGAGCTTTTTCAAAAGGTGCAGAAGCAGCATTTAGAGCAGCTGAAGGAGTTGCAACAATTCCAGGTACAGGAAGCGTATCTGCAATTAACTTAGCATTCATAATTGGTGGTTTACTATTTGGTATTGGTATGATTATAGGTGGAGGATGTGCATCTGGTACATTATCTGATACAGGTGAAGGTTCTGGAAGAGGTATTATAGTATTGTTCTTCTTCTGTATAGGTGGTATGCTTGGAACATGGCATTTACCAAAGTTAAAGAAGACTTTCCTTTTTGAAAATGGATATACACTTTATTTACCAGATAAGTTTGGATACATAGGAGCAGTAGTTGTTTCATTACTTTTATTAACTGTATTATACGCAATTGTTAAAACTTATGAAAATAAGAGAAAAAATGCTGGAACTCAAGTTTTAGAAGTAGTTCCAGAAGATGAAAGACCAATGGAAGAAACTAAAGAATATAAGTTCTTCAGTAAAGAAACTTATCACAAATTCTTTGTAGAAAGATGGTCATTCTATGTTTCAGCAGTATTAATTGGAATATTATTCTTATTCATAATAAATACAACTGGGTCAAGTTGGGGAGCATCAGGTCCTTACACTCATTGGGGAGTTGCGTTATTTAGTAAGTTAGGAATTGATTTCTCTGCTATTGATGGATTTGCAGGAAGTGTTAAGGTTGTTAATGGTGGAATATTAAATGATCCAGTTTCAGTTAGAAATATAGGTATTATACTAGGAGCATTAATCTGCATGCTATTAGCTGGAAAGTGGAAGTTCTATGTAAACTTTAAAGCTAAAGATACAGTATTCTATGCTTTAGCAGGTATCTTAATGGGATATGGAGCTAAATTAGCAGGTGGATGTAACGTTGGAGCATTATTCTCAGGTATTGCTAACATGTCATTATCAGGATGGGTATTCCTTGTTATGTTAGTAATTGGAGGATTAATAGGTATACAAATAGTTAAGAAATTTGATATACCAGCTTAATATTTAAATTAATAAGGCAGAGCAAGGAAACTTGTTCCTGCCTTTTAGTGCTATAGAACATAAGATAATTCAGTGTTGGAGGAAGAGTAAGTGAAGAGAAGTCTTGGGAAATTTGATATTTTTGCAATTGTACTTGGAGCAATTATTGGATGGGGATCCTTTATGCTGCCTGGAACAAAGTTTTTAAAAGAGGCTGGAGTAATTAATACAGCTTTAGGGCTTATTCTAGGAGCCATATGTATAATATTAATTGAAAAAAATTATGCTGTTATGATAAATTCTCAAGATGAAGAGGGAGGAGAATTTTCTTACACATATAATAATATGGGAAAGAAGCATGGTTTTATAGTAGGATGGTTTTTAATATTAGCTTATCTTAGTATGATTCCATTAAACGCTACTGCATTTCCCTTAGTAGTCAAAAAGTTAATAGGTCCGGTATTTGAAGTAGGGTATTTATATACTATTGCTGGATATGATGTATATTTAGGAGAAATTATATTATCTACATTTATTATTTGTTTATTTGCTTATGTAAATATAAAAGGTATAAGTGGAACTAGTAAAATTCAAAATATAATAATAATGGCACTGATATCAAGTGTTTCTATAGTATTTATTGGCATGGTATTCAAAGGTGATAAGACAACTTTTATGAATAACTATATCTCTAATTATAAATTTGATTTAGGGGGAATAGCCAAGGTATTTTCAATAACACCTTTTGCTTTTATAGGATTTGATGCTATACCACAGCTATCAAAAGAATTTAAGTTTTCTAAAAAGAAGGCTTCATTTGTGGCTATAGTATCATTATTAATTGGAACATTAATATATAATCTTTTAAATATCATTACAGCATTAGCTTTTTCACCCTCAGAAGCAGTTGCATTAGATTGGGCAGCTGGAAGCGCTGTTATACAAGTTCTAGGTAAGTGGGCTTTCCTTTTACTTATAATAGCTTTATGTGCAGCAGTATGGAGCGGAATAAATGGATTTATGATTTGTAGTTCTAAGCTTTTAGGGTCTATAGCTAAATATGGATTAGTTCCTTCTTCTATAGGAAATATAAATAATAGTGGGGTATTTAATAATTCTATTAAATTTGTAACCATTGTTAGCTTGGTTGCCCCTTGGTTTGGTAGAGAGGTAATAATATGGATAGTAGATATGTCATCTTTAGGAGCTGCTATTGCATATTTTTATGTATCATATATTTCAATTAAAAAAGTTAAAACTAAAGGTGGTAAATTAATAGGATGTATTGGGGTAGCAATTAGTATTTTGTTTATGCTACTTTTATTAGTACCAATATCTCCAGCTGCATTAGGAATTGAGCCTATAGTTGCTTTAATAATGTGGTCTTGTTTAGGTATTATATTTTATAGAGTAAAAATAGGAAAAAAGAATATATAAACTTAAATTATTACAATTGTGTATCAAATTGAAGTTAAATTGATACATGATTGTAATTTTTTTTAAACTATATATTAAATTTTATTATATATACTAAGTTAGTGAGAGAACTAATAAGATATGTGGGTGAGGAAAATGATAAAAAAGTACAAAAGAGAGGTCATATTATGTACAATTTTCGTATTGTTAATTAGTAGATTTGTAAAAAGTTCATATGTATCCAGTAGAGAATCTGTAAGTGGTGATTTAGAGCATGGAGTACATATATTAAAAGAATTAGAGGAGAAGGACATTTCAAAGATACAAACAAAAATTGATAATATGCATAGAGAAGAGGAACTAAAAAAGAGAAGAGAAGAAATTAAAAAAATGGTACGAGATAAGAAAATAGACTATAAAATTATTTTTAAAGGAGATATTTTTTGGGGAGATTCTATTGTTGAAGCATTATCGGAATATGAATATCTAAATAATTATTCAGTAGTAGCAAAGAAAGGGAAGGATGTTTTAAAAGCTAGAGAAGATATAAATACCATAATAAAATTATCTCCAGAAAGATTATTTATTCTTTTAGGAATGAATGATTTGTTAGTTTTTGAAGACTTAAGTTCATTTATTGATAATTATAAAGTGCTTATTGATAGAGTAAAAGAAGGAAGTCCTAATACAAAAATATATATAAATTCTATCTTGCCTGTAATGGACAAGGTTAGTTCTAAAAATCCTTTGTATAAAAAAGAGAGAATTATAGAAGCGAATAAAAGATTAAATGAACTAGCTATTAATGAAGGAGCTACATTCGTTGATATAAGGTACATAATTGAAGAAAATAAAATGTTGTATGAACCAGATGGAATTCATGTAAAAAGCTCATTTTATCCAAAGTGGCTTAATGAATTGATTAAATATAACTTAGAGGGTGAATAAATTGAGGAAGTTATCTTTTCTTATGATTATATTAGCTATTTTCACTATGAGTGGATGTGCTAAGAGTTATAAGAATATTACCACAGATGAAATATCTAATAATATTTTACAGAAAGATGAAAATTTACAAAAGTCAGATAAAAAGATGTTAAAAAGACTTTATGGTTTAAATAGTGATGATTATGAGGAATTTTCATTATGTATTTCTAAATCTACCATGGAAGTTAATGAATTGTTGATTATAAAAGTAAAAGATAAAAATCAAATAGAAGCCATAGAGTGTGCAATGGAACAAAGAGTTAGTAATCAATTAAATAATTTTGGTGGATATGCCCCAAAGCAAGCAAAAATCATAGAAGATTATGAATTAATAGCAAGAGATAAATTTGTATTTTTATGTATTGGAGAAAATGCAGAAAATAACAAACAAATATTTATAGAAAGTATAAAAGTTTAGGAAGAGGGGACAAGATGGTATTTAGTAGTATTATTTTTATGTTTACATTTTTGCCTATTATTCTAGTTACATATTATCTGTCTCCTAGAAAATTAAAAAACTTTATTTTATTATTAGGAAGTTTAGTTTTTTATGCTTGGGGAGAACCAATATATATAATTTTGATGATATTAACAATAGTCATTAATTATGTTTTAGCTTTATTAATTAAAAATCAAAAAGGGAGAAGAAAAAAGTGTATATTTATATTAACTTTAGTTCTTAATGTTGGGATGCTTGGATTCTTTAAGTATTATGATTTTATAGTAGGAAATATAAATAGCATTTTTTCTTTAAATATACAATATAACAATCTATCATTACCCATTGGTATATCCTTTTATACATTTCAAACTATATCATATATAGTAGATGTTTATTTGAACAAAGTAAAAGTTCAGAAAAACATAATATCATTTGCTACCTATATTTCAATGTTTCCTCAGTTAGTAGCAGGTCCTATAGTAAAATATACTGATATAAATGATAAGCTTGAAAAAAGAAAAGAATCAATAGATGAATTTGGATATGGGATTGAGAGATTCATTGCAGGACTTGGAAAAAAAGTTCTGTTAGCCAATAATATAGGATATTTGTGGAGTGTAATTAGTGTATTAGATATTAATAATATTTCTGTAGCTACATCATGGATAGGCATAGCTGCGTATACATTTCAAATATATTTTGATTTTAGTGGTTATTCAGACATGGCCATTGGTTTAGGGCATATGTTTGGGTTTACATTTAAAGAGAATTTTAAATATCCATATATATCAAAAAGTGTTACTGAATTTTGGAGAAGGTGGCATATATCATTAAGTACATGGTTTAAAGAGTACGTATATATTCCCCTTGGAGGCAATAGAGAAGGAATAAAAAAACAATGTAGAAATTTAATGATAGTTTGGACATTGACTGGGTTATGGCATGGAGCAAGTTATAACTTTATTATTTGGGGAATGTACTATGGCGTAATTTTGATTATAGAAAAGTTCATTATAGGAAGATATATTAATAACTTGCCAACTATATTTAGAAGAATATATACACTTGTTATAGTTATGGTTGGATGGGTATTCTTTGGTATGAATACATTATATGAAGCTCTAAATTATTTAAAAGTTATGTTTTTTATATCAGGTAATACAATAATTGATGATACAGCTTTATATTATTTAAGTACTAATATAATTTTATTCATTATATTAATAATAGCTTCAACACCAATGCCAGCATATATAGTAAAAAAGGTAAAATCTTATAATTCTATAACGTGCTATACAATGATAGGAGCTGTAAATATACTTATTCTTATAATAGCTACTGCATATTTATTAAGCTCAACATACAATCCATTTATATACTTTAGATTTTAAATATGCTTGGAGTGAAATTAATGAGAAAGAAATATAGAAATGTCTTAGTTATAGTTTTTGTAATATTTATTTTTGGATTCTTTATTATTAATATATTTAATAAAGATATGGAGTTTTCTAACTTAGAAAATAGGTCATTGGCTAAAATGCCTACTTTTAAAATAGATAGACTAATTGAAGGTAGATATACAAAAAATTACGAGAAGTATAAAAACGATCAGTTTTTTATGAGAGATACATTTATAAAATTGAAGAGTGAGATTGATGTTTTATTAGGGAAAAAGGAGAATAACAATATATATTTGTGTTCAGATGGTTCTTTAATTGAGAAATTTCTAGAACCTAACAAAGAAAGTTTAGAGAAGAATATTAAGGCTATAAATGAATTCTCTAATAAGCATTCAGAAATAAAGATAAATTTTATGATGGTTCCTAATGCTATTAGTATATATAGTGAAAAACTACCTAGATATGTATCTGAATCTAAGCAGGTAGAGTATATAAATAACTTTTCTAATAAGTTAGATAGAAATATTTCATTTATAAATCCATACAATTATTTTATAGAAAATAAGGAAGAAGAAATTTTTTATAGAACAGATCATCATTGGACAACTAAGGGGGCTTACTATGGATACCTAGCTCTTTGCGATAAGATGAACTTAAAAAAGAATGAAGAGAGTTATTACGATATTGAACTAGTATCAAATGATTTTAAAGGTACTTTATATTCACGTAGCTTGTTTGATATTAGTAAAGAGGATGAGATAAAAGTATATATTCCTAAAAATGAAGATGATGAAGTTATAGTTAATCAGTTAGAAGAAAAGAAAGTAATTCCATCATTATATGATAGTTTAAAGCTTGGCACCAATGATAAATATGGAGTATTTCTTGGAGGCAATAAGCCTATAATTAAAATTCAAACTACAGCTAAATATAATAACAAATTACTTTTAATTAAAGATTCTTATGCAAATAGTATAGTTCAGTTTTTAACGCCTTATTTTGAAGAAATCGTAATGGTAGATCCAAGATATTATTATGGAAATATTGAAGAATTAATTAAAGAAGATAAGTTCAGTGAAATTTTATTTTTATATAATGCAAATACTTTTTTTCAAGATAATTCATTATATGGAGTGTTAGAAAATTATTAAAAAGTACAAATAGTATAAAAATATAAACTTAAAGTATGATTTCTGTTAAATCATGCTTTTTTCACTTAGCATAACTGTACGTAAAACATAACATAAATAGCAATTAAAATAGATGCGTTATGTTTATATAATAATACTATACAGAAAACAAATTTCTGTATAGGAGGTAATATTTGTGAAAAAGGTTAAAATTAGAAAAGCAAAAAAACAGGATGTAGACACGGTGGCTCACCTGATATACTATACAGAAGTGAAACCTCATGATGTATGAGGGGGAGAGTCTAAACAGGAGTGTTTAGAAAATTTAAAAGAACTTGTAAAAGATGAAGAATCAAGATATAGTTTGGATTATATTATGGTTGCAGAAGTGGATGAAAAAGTATTAGGAGCAATGGTTTTAATACCTTATGATGAATTAGATAGATTAAGTCTTGAAACTGAGTTTAAGCAATTTAAGAGAGTAGATGGTTTATTAGATAAACTATATTTTATATTTAATGATATAAAATATATATTCTTAAGGGAATGTAGAAGAGGGGACCTTTATATAGCAAACATAGCTACTTCCAAAGAAGCTAGAGGCCTTGGGATTGGAAAGAAATTGATGAAATATGCAGAACAGGTTGCAAAGAAGGAAGAGTATGAAGGTATATCACTTTTAGCAAAGGATGAAAATGTAACTAAGTTCTACGAAAAGCTAGATTACAATAAAGTTTTTGATAAGGTTCTTTTTGGTGAGAGAATAATAAAAATGGTTAAATGTTTTTAAAAGAAAGTTGTACTTGTTATTAAAGCAAGTACAACTTTTTTTGTGATAAAGGGATAAATCCCCTTTTTATATATTGAATAATAAGGGGATAAAAACACTTGGATTAATTATACTTAAAACAATCAGAATTAACATCATAAGTCTTACCTTGAAAGCACAAGTATATATACAAAAACTATAATTAAAATAATAAAAATAATATTTAAGGTCATGCTTATTTGAACAAAGTTTAGAAAGTAAGCAACATAATTAAGTAGTATTGCGAATATTCCAATGGAAGAAAGAATTCTAGATGCCTTTTTAAGATCTAAGTTCATATATAAGCCCCCTTGATAACATATATTTACATTAATAAATTTTAGTTTACAGGAGATAAGAACACAATGCTTTTAGTATAAAAGTATAAAAATAGAGCACAAAATTCTAGACAAACTAAATTTGACATATTTTTTACAATAATTTGTAAAAAGAGTGAAAATTAAATATAATAGTGTTAGGGTGAGAGTATGAGGATTTTAATAGTAGAAGATGATGTTGTTCAGAGAAATAATTTAATAAAAATAGTAGAAAGTAGATTTAAAGATGTACAAGTTTTATATTCTGATTCTGTAAAAGAGAGTCTCTTTTTATTAAAAGAAAGAAAAATTGATTTATTCATGTTAGATATAAAACTTAAGGATGGATCTGGTATAGAGCTTGCAGAAGAAATAAGAAAAATTAAAGGATATGAGTTAACAGGAATTATATTTTTAACTACCGAAAAACAATTAATATTAGATGCCTTTAAAAAAACACATTGTTATGAATTTATTGTGAAGCCTTATGAAAGTAAGGAGGTTGTAGATATAATAAATATCTTTAATGAAAATAAAAAAATGGATAATAAGAAAGTAGATGAATTTCTGCTTATTACCTTAGAGAATAAGGTAAAATATAAATTGAGAATTAAAGATATTATTTTTATAGAGTATTTATCAAGAAGATGTGTAATACATACAACAAAGGGTGTTCTTACTACAAGAGAATATACTTTAAATAAAATTAGTACTTTAATTAGCTGTGAAAATATAGTTCAAACTCATAAGTCTTTCTTAGTTAATTGCACTTATATTCAAAAAATAGAAAAAGAGTATTATAAGCTTTGGAAAATTCATTTTGATAGTATAGATGATACAGCATTGCTATCGCTAAATTATAAGAATAATTTAATGGAATTATTAGGAGAGTATAATGTGGATTAATTTATTTATACAATGCATCTCTTTGGGGATTATTTATAATATAGTATCTAAAAGAAAGAGTATTAGAGATTATATTGTAATAGTAATTATATCTTTGCTTTTTTCAACTATAGGCAGCAACATGAATATATGGATTTTTTTTATTAATTTTATGTATGGACTAGTTTTATCATTAATTAATAAGGAAAAAATACTTGATAATCAAATAAAGCTATTTATGGCTTTTATAAGCTTAGCAGTTGCAGAAAGTATATTAACAATAATGTATCAATTTTTAAAGATTAATATTACAGCTAGTAATATGATAATATCGCAAAGTATTATCAATACCTCAGTAATACTGCTTATATATTCCTTTAACAAAAAAATGACTATTAATTTTATAGATATAGTAAAGAAGAATATAAAAATATTTATTATGGTTATTTTACAGTGCTTTATGATTTTCTTTTTGTTTCAATATATAAATACAACAACATGGTTAAGTAGTATTGAAAAAGTGTTAATATTGCTTTCTATATTAAGCTTTATTTTAGTGGGAATATTTTTATTTGTTGATATATTTAGACAATTTAAGAAGACAGAAGAGGATAAATTGAAGTCAAGATATAACGAGGTTCTTGAAGAGTATTTTGAAAAAATGAGGGCAGATTCACATGAGTATAAAAATCATCTTAATGCTATATATGGTGTATTGCAGGTTGGTGATTATGATCAGATAAAAGATTTAGTTAAGGGGTATATTCAAAATGTATCAAATGAGGATCATTTAATAGAATTATCGAAGATAAATAATCAACTAATAAGGGCCTTAATTTACAGTAAAATATCTTATGCAACTTCGATAGGAATCAATTTTAAATATTACATAAAAAGTAGTTTGAAAGATATAAGTATTTCTGATTCAGAACTTGTAATTATTATGTCAAACATTTTAAATAATGCAATAGAGGCAAGCTCTGAAAGTTATGATAAGTATGTAGAACTAACTTTGAGTAAAAAAGATAATAAATATAATATAGTGGTTAAAAATTCAGTTAATAATGAGGATGTTATAAATGTTTTAGAAATGTTTAACTATGGGTATTCTAACAAAGGCGATGAAAGGGGAATTGGACTATATAATGTTAAGACTATAGTTTACAATAATGGAGGAGAAATATTAGTAGATATTGATGAAAATATCTTTACTATGGAAATAAATATTTAAATTTCATAAGGTATACATAATTAGTCTAGTTTGATATAATTCTAATATTAATTGGATGAATTTATATATCTATTATAAGAGGTGAAAAAGTGAGAGAACTTAAAGGTATAGAAGAAAGAATTTTAGATAGAGCATTATATCTTTTTGGAAAGAATGGGTCATCAAGCGTTCCCATTAGAGCTATTTCAAAAGAAGCTGGAGTTAATGTAAGTGCTATAAATTATTATTTTGGTAGTAAGGATGAAATGGTGAAAAATGTACAGGCGTTTTATATAGAAAATATAGTTTCAGCTTATTCTGAGCTTGATAATGAAGAACTTAGTGATGAAGAAAAGTTAATTCTATGTGCTAACGAAATAATGGAATATGCACTAAGATATCCAGGAATTTTTGTAATGCAAAAGGAAGCAGCAACTTCATATGAAGATGATGAGATTGCAAAAAAAATCATAGACGTTACAGAATCTATGAATAAAAAGTTAGATGAGATTTTGAAAAGAGTTGTTAAATCATCAAAGAATGAATTTTCATATATAAAAATGATATTTTTATCATCACTTATTTATCCAACTACCGATTTTAGTGCAACAGACTTAAATAATGAACTTATAACTAATAAAGATGGACGAATTAAGTATATAAAATATATATTAAGTATATTAAGATAGAATAAGCAAATAAGCCAGGAATATATTTATGAAAAGATAAATATATTCCTGGCTTATTTGCTGTCTAAGAAAGTATAAAATTAAAACAAAATGTTTAAAACGTATTGATTAAATTTCCGGAATGAAATATAATTGCATTAAGGAAAGATTGTTAATTAGTTAACTATATAAATTTTAGGAGGTATATTATGTATTACAATCATGTATTTAGCCCTATAAAGGTAAGAGGGTTAGAAATTAAAAATAGGGTAGTTTTCCCTGCTATGGGTACGAAGATGCTTAATGGAGATAGCTATGTAACTGATCAACTTATTGATTACCATGTAGCTAGAGCAAAAGGTGGAAATGGCTTAAACTTTACAGAAGTTTGCTCTGTATATAGCAAATCATCGCCAAAGAATTTTCTGGCAATATCTGATGATAAGTATATACCAGGAATGAAGAAGTTAGTTGATGCAATTCATGAAGCTGGAGGATTAGCTGGAGTACAATTATGGTTAGGTGGATCAGCAGTACTATTTGGGGATCCAACTGCAATGGTTGTAGTACCTAGTGATTTTCAAGCAGCTCCTAATTATGTAATACCTGGAGCAAGCGTAGAAACAATTAAGGAAGCTGTTGAAGCTTTTGGAACAGCAGCAAAGCGAGCAGTAGAAGCAGGATTTGATACTATTGAATTTCATGCAGGACACAATTATACTCCACACTCATTCTTAAGTAAGGCATTTAATAAAAGAACAGATGAGTATGGTGGATCTTTAGAAAATCGTTCAAGATTTTTGCTAGAATGTATAGAAGCCATACGTAATAATATTCCAGAAGATATGCCTCTATTCATGAGAATAGATGCCTTTGATGATTATGTTGAAGATGGTTTAACTATTGAAGAGGTAATTGAATTTTGTAAATCAGCTAAAAATGCAGGAGTTGATGTAGTTGACGTTTCAAGAGGAAATTTCTCAAGTGCAGCTATTAAATATGAAGTGCCACCAGTAGATTTACCAAGAGGCTTTAATGTTGATAATGCAACAAGAATAAAGAATGAGACAGGATTAGTTACAATTGCTGTAGGAAGAATAAATGATCCAGGGCAAGCTGATGAAATAATTAAAGATTGTAAAGCAGACATGGTTGTAATGGGAAGAGCACAACTTGCAGATCCAGAGTTCTGTAATAAAGCTATGAGAGGGGAAGCAGATAGCATTATACGTTGTGTAGGTTGTAACCAAGGGTGTTATGATGGCTTTTCTGATAAGGATGTTCCTTTTATAACTTGTTTAAGAAACCCAGCCTTAGGAAGAGAGAAGGAATATGAGTTAAGAAAAACTGAAGCACCTAAAAAGGTATTAATTATTGGGGGAGGAGTTTCTGGTTTACAGGCAGCAACTACTTTAAAGGAAAGAGGACATATTCCAGTAGTATGTGAAGCAAGTGATTCTTTAGGGGGACAATTTGTACTAGCTGGTGCCGCACCAAGAAAAGAAGAAATGAAATTAGCAGCTATTCATATGGGAGAAGTATGTGAAAAGGCTGGAGTTGAAATAAGGCTTTCTACAAAGGTAACTCCTGAAGTTATTAAAGACGTAAATCCAGATGAAGTTATAGTAGCAGTAGGATCTTCTCCAATGGAATTAAATATACCTGGTTCAAAATTAGCTAATGTTACAAATTCTCATGATGTATTAGCTGGTAAGGTTAAGGTAGATGGAGATGTTGTAGTAGTAGGTGGAGGATTGGTAGGTCTTGAGGTGGCTGAATATCTTTCAGGTAAAGTTGGAAAGATTACTGTTGTTGAAATGTTAAATGAGGTTGCTAAGGATTTAGGACAACTTCGTAAAATATGCGTAATGGAAAATTTATATAAAGAAGGAATAACTACTATAACTAATGCTAAATGTGTAGAGATAAAAGATAAAGCAGTTGTTATTGATAAAGAAGGAGCTTTAGAAGAAATTCCTTGTGATTCTGTAGTTGTTTCAATAGGCTCAAGAGCCCGTGACTATGATGAAATATCAGTTTACTGTGGTAAGAATAATATACCTTGCCATACAATAGGAGATGCAGTTAAAGCTCGTAGAGCATTAAATTGTATTAAAGAAGCAGTAGATGTAGCTAGAGAAATATAGTAAAATTAGTAGTTAATTTTATGATGTATAGAAACCCAAGTTTTGCGCTTGGGTTTCTTTTTATTTTATATATGATATAATATGCTATTAGAAAATACATGGATAAGGTGTGTAGTTATGGAAGATTTAAAAAAATCAATTGAAGAAATGATAAAAGAAGAATTAATTAAAATAGTTATAAGCAATAAACTTAATAAAGATGTTAAATATAATAAGATTACTTTTCTGCTAAAAGAAAATAAAAAAGAAAAGTATTATCAAATAGAGCAATACACAGATAAACAAGTATTTCATGAAAACATAAAGTTTGATGAAATATCTTCAAAACTTTTAGAGTGTATTGAAGGAAAATATAAGCAAGTTTCTGCATGGTCAAATGACACAACATTTGATATGAAGATATCTAAAAAAGGTAAGATATTTCTAGGCAAAAAGAAAAGTAGTAATGAAAAGCTAGCTAATAAAAGTCACAACAGAGAGAAAAATTATATCTTAAAGGAAGGTATGATAATTGAGCCTCTTATAGATTTAGGTGTATTTACTAAAGAAGGAAAAGTAGTTAACTCTAAGTATGATAAATATAAGCAAATAAATAGATTTGTAGAGATAATAGATGATGAAATAAAGAAGAATGATTATAAAGAACTTACTATATTGGACTTTGGATGTGGAAAATCTTATTTAACTTTTGTACTTTATTATTACTTTGTAGAAATAAAGAAAATCGATGTAAAGATGATTGGATTAGATTTAAAGGAAGATGTAATTAAGAAGTGTAATGATATAGCTAAAAGATACAAATATGATAATTTACATTTTGAGCTTGGAGATATAAATGGCTTTAAGTATAACAATAAGGTGGATATGGTTATAACATTGCATGCCTGTGATACTGCAACAGATTATGCTTTGTATAATGCAATAAAGTGGAATAGTAAGATGATATTTTCTGTTCCGTGTTGCCAACATGAATTTAATAAACAAATGAAATCAGATGAGTTTTCTATATTAACTAAATATGGAATAATTCAAGAAAGAATGGCAGCCCTTATGACAGATTCTGTTAGAGCAAACCTTTTAGAAGCAATGGGATATAAAACACAGTTGTTAGAGTTTATTGATATAGCTCATTCTCCTAAAAATATATTAATTAGAGCATCTAAGGGGAAAATATCTCTTGATAAGAAGAAAGAGGCTTTAGATGAGATCAATAGATTAAATAAAGAATTTAATTTTAATCCAACATTATATAAGTTGTTGGAAAGCGACTTAAAAAACTTAAAATAATATCATAAATATTTACTGTTATTACATAAAATGTATATAATGATGTTATATATATTAGGGGGGGTAATAATGGTAAAGAAGAGGGAAAAGGATAGTAAAAGGGAAGAAGAAGCAAGAGAAGAAGAGTTAAGAAAATATGATTATTACGATGGAAAAGAAGGGGGAAGTATTCTAACTTTTTTTGGAGGTATAATATTATTCTGTATAGGGGCCTTCATGATTTTTCAAAATACTACTATATCAACAGGGTTCGGACTTTCTAGATTAATAGGTTTTGATGTGCCTACAGGATTGATAATTTTTCCACTACTAGTGGGAGTCGTAATATTATTTTTTAATGAAGATTCTATATTTGGATGGTTTTTGGTAGTTGTTGGACTGTTAATTATTATAGTTGGAATAATTATGGGATTAAGAATACATTTTAATAGAATAACTATGTTCCAAGGAATAATAATGTTTGTAACTACAGCAGCAGGTATTGGCCTAACCTTAAAAGGGTTATTTGGAAAGAAAAGAAACTAATGGAATATTAAATTTTAGATTATTATAGGCTATGGCAATAGGAAATTAATTTTTTCTATTGCCATAGTTCTTTTTGTAATTTAAAGAAAGTAGGGAGAGTGATAGTGTGAAAACTCCTAGGTTCACTAGGAGTTTTCATTGACTTTCTAATTAGTGACTACTATAATAACTACTTGTAAGTGGTTACTAAAGTAGTTACTAGTTAGGGGGTTAAAAAGTGTTAGCAGAAAAATTAGTCTTACGTGAGGAACGAGAAGAAGGAATAAAAGAGGGGTTAAGGGCGGCAGCTCCATTAATTATAGGATATATACCAATAGCCATGGCCTTTGGTATTTTAGGAAAAACTGCAGGAATAACATTTAGTGAGACAGTAATGTTTTCAGCCTTTGTATCAGCAGGTGCAAGTCAATTTATGGCGTTAAACCTATTTATGGCAGGAGCAGGGATACTACAAATTATATTAACTACGTTCTTGGTGAACTCTAGACATTTTTTAATGAGTGCATCTCTTTCAAGAAAGGTTAATGATAAGCTTCAAAAATGGACACCTTTTGTGGCTTTTGCAATGACAGATGAAATATTTTCAATTGCCTCTTTTAAGAAAGAAGAACTAACTCCTAAATTTATGTTGGGGTTTGAAGGATCAACATATTTAGTATGGGTTTTAGCTACTGCTGGAGGATTTTTATTAGGTGAAGTTTTACCGCCAGTGGTTCAAGACAGTATGGGAATAGCTTTATATGCTATGTTTATAGGCATATTAATACCAGAAGGAAAAAAGAGTAGAAAATTATTAGGACTAGCTATTTTAGCTGGAATTTTAAATACAATATTATCTTCCATTTCTTTTTTACCAGCAGGATGGAGTGTTATTATTTCAATAATATCAATATCAGCTTTAGGAGCATTTATGAAAGAGGAGGTTCAAGTTAATGAGTAAAGTTATTATTTTAATACTGGGAATGATGATAGTAACTTATCTACCAAGACTTATTCCATTTTTAATGGGAAATCAAAAGGAACTTCCAGAAAAGTTTAATAAGTTTTTGTCATATATTCCAGCAACAGCTCTTGGTGCATTAATTTTACCAGGAGTTTTTAACGCTACACCAGATAAACCAATAGCAGGAATAGTAGGAATTTTATTTGCTATTGGATATTCATGGTACAAAGGTGGTATAATATTACCAGTAATAGGAGCAATATTATCTACTTTTATTGTATTAGTGGCGTTTTAACGTAGGAGGGAACATGGGAGATAATTCATCAGTAATTCAAGAAATGAAGTCTTTAGGGTTAAGTGAGTATGAAGTTAAGGCTTATTTAAGTCTTTTAGAAAAGAATCCTCTAAATGGGTATAGCTTAAGCAAGGAATCAGGAATACCAAGATCAAGAATTTATGAAGTTTTAGATATGCTAAAAACTAAAGGAATGGTATTTGAACAAAGTGATGAAAAGACTACAATTTATTATCCATTAGAGCCAAAGCTTTTAATTTCAAAACTTGAAAAGAACTTTACTCAAACCTTAAGTAGTGTTGATAAATACGTAAACAGTATTTATAACAAGAAGGAGCAAAAAAATACTCTTACTATTTTAGAGGGAAGAGAAAAGATTATTGAGGCATTAAATCTACTTATTTCTCATGCTCAAAAGAGAATAGCTCTTTCAATATGGGAAGAAGAAGTAAAAGAAATTGAAGAAGAGTTAATTAAAGCAAAAGAAAGAGGAGTAATTATTAAGGGGATATACTTTGGAACAAGTAATGCTTTTAATGAACTTACTCCTCATAGAGATATAGAAACTTATTTGCAAGAAAAAAAAGAAAGATATATGACTGTTACTATTGATGGAGAACACGCTTTGTATGGCGTAATCTCAAGAGGGGAAGATAGTAGAGTTACTTGGACTCAAGATGAAAGTTTAATTGATGTAAGCGAAGATTACATATGTCATGATCTTATGGTTAATGAATATTTCTATCAGCTTAATGAAAAAAAACAAGATGGGTATGAGAACTTCATGAATGAAGTTAGAAAAGATTATTTTGGATATAGTGATATCTAAATATAAAAAGGGGGCAAAAAATGATATCAAAAAAGATGAATGAACTTGTAAAAAATAGTTCTGTAATAAGAGCAATGTTTGAAGAAGGCAAAAGGTTATCAGCTATATATGGGGAAGAAAATGTTTTTGATTATAGCATTGGTAATCCTAATGTAGAACCACCACAAGAAATAAAGGATGCAATTGTTCAGATACTAAATGAAGAATCACCTAACCTTGTACATGGATATATGAATAACTCAGGTTATGAAGATGTACGAGAGGAAATTGCTCAATTCATAAACAAGAAAAATAATATGAATTTATCTTGTGAAAACATAGTTATGACTTGTGGTGCAGCTGGTGGCTTAAATGTTATATTAAAAACATTATTAAATCCAGGTGATGAAGTTGTAGTTCTTGCACCATACTTTGGGGAGTATGGAAATTATGTAGCTAATTTTGATGGTAAACTTGTTGTTGTACCAGCTGAAACTAAGACATTTCAGCCTAATATTGAAGGCTTGAAAGAAGCTATATCTCCTAAAACTAAGGCGGTAATAATAAATACTCCTAATAATCCAACAGGAGTTGTTTATTCAGATGAATCATTAAAGAGGATGGCTAAGGTTTTAGAAGAAAAGGAAAAGGAATTTGGAATTAGTATTTATCTTATTTCTGATGAACCATACAAAGAAATAGTATATGATGGGGTAGAGGTACCCTATGTACTTAAGTATTATAAAAATTCCTTCATAGGCTATTCTTATAGTAAGTCATTATCTCTTCCAGGGGAGAGAATAGGATATATTGTAGTAAATAGTGTAATGGATGATTTTAATGATGTAATTGCATCATTAAATGTAGCAAATAGAATACTAGGATTTGTTAATGCACCATCCCTATTTCAAAGAGTAATAGGAAAAACACTAGGTGCAGAAGTAGATGTTAATATATATAAGAAGAATAGAGATCTATTATATAATCATTTAATAAGTTTAGGGTTTGAATGCATAAAGCCAGAGGGAGCATTTTATTTATTCCCTAAGGCATTAATTCAAGATGATAAGAAGTTTGCAGAAGAAGCAAAGAAATTTAACTTGCTTATAGTCCCAGGGTCATCCTTTGGATGCCCAGGATATTTTAGGCTTTCTTATTGTATTGGATATGAAAAGATTGAAAAATCTTTGGAGGCTTTTAGTAAACTGGCAAAGCAGTTTGCTTGATGAATAGTAATTTAATGAATAATTTTTGAGGAAACTGCTTTCGCAGTTTCTTTTTTTATTACTTATCGAATCTACTTGACTAAATTCTCCATATATTAGATAATTAATATAATAAAATTATAGGATAAAGATAGTGATAAGGAATAGTATATAAGTTAAGTCTTTTAGAGAGCTAGGGGGAGGTGGAACCTAGTAGATTACTTTATAGAAAGCAGCCTTTGAATCGCGTATTGAGAACTAAGATTAATTCTTAATGTAGATACAGACGTGTCCCTTACGTTATAGAGGAGAGGATAAGAAATTATCCTTACTGAGTGAGTAAAAAAATATTTTACTTATTAGGGTGGTACCGCGAATTTTAGCTTCGTCCCTTATTTGGGATTGGAGCTTTTTTTATTCTAAAAAAATTATAGGAGGTATAAGTAGTGGAAGAAATTTTAGAGATATTAGAACAAAATAGTAGATATACTGATGAGCAGATAGCGTTAATGGTTGGAAAAACAGTAGAAGAGGTTAGAGAAGCCATTAGAGATTATGAAGAAAAGAATATAATAGCTGGGTATACAACTCTTATAAATTGGGAAAATACAGGAAAGGAAACAGTAACAGCTCTTATTGAAGTAAAAATAACACCTCAAAGAGATGTTGGATTTGATAAGGTGGCTGAAAGAATATATAAGTTTGATCAAGTTAAGGCATGTTATTTAATGTCCTCAGGAGGCTTTGATTTAACAGTAATAGTGGAAGGAAAAACAATGAAAGAGGTAGCATTATTTGTTTCAGAAAAGCTTGCATGCCAAGAAGCTGTCACAGGTACTGCAACACACTTTGTTTTAAAGAAGTACAAAGATCATGGAACAATATTTAAAGAGAAGAAGATTCAAGATAGGGAGGCTATATTTGTATAATGTTAGAAAATATGATTAGAGATGATGTAAAGAATATGCCACCATCTGGCATTAGAAAATATTTTGATTTGATAAATGAAATGGAAGATGTTATTTCATTGGGAGTTGGGGAGCCTGATTTTATAACACCTTGGAATGTGAGAGAGGCAGGGATATACTCTTTAGAGCAAGGCCATACTCACTATTCTTCTAATGCAGGTTTTATAGAACTAAGAGAAGAAATAGCAAACTATTTAAATAGAAGATTTGACTTAACTTATGACCCTAAAAATGAAATTATAGTAACTGTTGGTGGTAGTGAAGGTATTGATATAGCTTTAAGAGCATTAGTTGAAACTGGAGATGAAGTTATTGTGCCAGAACCAAGCTTTGTTGCTTATAAAGGGTGCACTGCTTTTACTGGTGCTACTTCTAAGGTTATAAATTTAAAAGCAGAAAATAATTTTAAACTTACAGCTGAGGAGCTTGAAGAAGCAATTACAGATAAAACCAAAGTCGTTATAATTCCATTTCCTAATAATCCAACTGGAGCAATAATGACTAGAGAGGATTTGCAACCTATAGTTGATGTCTTAAAGGATAAGGATATAATAATCCTTTCAGATGAAATTTATGCAGAATTAACTTATGGAGAAAATCATGTTTCTATAGCAAGTTTTCCAGAAGTTAGAGATAAAACTATAGTTATAAGTGGATTTTCTAAGGCATATGCAATGACTGGATGGAGATTGGGTTATGTTTGTGGACATCCTATTTTAATAGATGCTATGAAGAAGATTCATCAATATGCATTAATGTGTTCTCCTACTACTGCACAATACGCTGCAATTGAAGCCTTGAAAAATGGGGATGAAAGCGTAGGAAAGATGGTAAGGGAATATAATAGAAGAAGAAGAGTATTATTAGATGGATTTAGGAAGCTTGGATTAGAATGTTTTGAACCACATGGTGCATTCTATATGTTCCCTTGTATTAAATCTACAGGAATGACTTCTGATGAATTCTGTGAAAAACTACTTATGAGTGAAAAAGTATTAGCAGTTCCAGGTAATGCATTTGGAGATTGTGGTGAAGGATTTATTAGGACATGCTATGCTTCCTCTATGGATAATATTATTGAAGCATTAAAGAGAATAGAAAGATTTTTAGAAAAACAAAAAAAATAAATGCACAGGCTATATTAAAATAAGATTTATTTTAATATAGCCTTTTTAAACGTCTAGGAAAGTGCCCTTATTGATACATAGATTGAGTGGTGAAAATATGTTAAGACATTAAAAATAAAAATTATAATGCCACCGCAGAACTCCAAAAGTAAGTTTTGGAACCTGTGGTATGGCTGAAAAAAAAGAGACAAGATCCTGGGGGGAACTTGTCTTAAATAAGGTTTTAATTTATGAATTAATTTAGCTAATTTTATTATATGTTATTTTTTCAATTATGATAGCCTTAATTCTTATCATAAATAGTGTCTATTTTTTGCATAAATATTTTTATCTGTAAAATAGAGTAGAGGAAAATGGTTATTTAAGAAGAATATGTTAGTATATACACGATAGTAAAGAAATGGGTGATAGTTTTGAAGTTATTATTGGTTGAGGATGATATAGCCTTAATTAGAGGAATATCTTTTGCCTTAAAAAAAGAAGGATTTGAAATAGAAACAGCTGATACTATAAGCAGTGCAAAGAAGTTAATAGATAGTAAAAAGTTTGATTTAATACTATTAGATATTAATCTTCCAGATGGGCTGGGATTTGATTTGTGTGAAAAAGTAAGAACATATTCTAATATACCTATTATATTTTTAACAGCATCCCAATCTGAACTAGATGTAATGAATGGTTTAGATATTGGAGGAGATGACTATATCACTAAGCCTTTTAGTGTATGTGTATTGATATCTAGAGTGAATGCACTATTAAGAAGAGTAAATAAAATTAAAGATAAGTGGATAATTGAGTCAAAGGATATTAAGTTTTATGAAAGGGAGATGAGGGTTAAGAAGAAGGATAAAGATATTGAATTAACAAAAAGAGAAATGAAGCTAATACACTTTTTTATGAATAACCCTCAAATTATATTATCTAAAGAAAAGATACTAGAGAGTGTATGGGATTGTGATGGAGACTTTGTAGATGAGAATGTTGTTGCAGTTAACATAGGAAGATTAAGAAATAAAGTAGAAGAGATTCCAAGTAATCCAGAATATATCCAAAATATAAGAGGGGTAGGGTACATATGGGCACAGGAATGCATAAGGAGATAGATGGAAATTATACAATAAAGAGAGGATTGATAATTTCTTTTAGTGCTTTTATATTTATTTTCTTTGTTCAAGGTATTGTTATAGGTGGATATTTAAAAAGTTTGGAAGAGAAGCAAATGATTAAATATCAAAATATAGTTGGGGGATTAAAAGAGAAGAACATATTAAATGATAGGGAATTGAATGAAATATTATTTTCTGAAAATGATGAGGAAAAGTTAAGAATAGGTGAAGAGTTTTTTTATAAGCTAGGATATGGGACAAATATGGGTGCTTTAGATAATGAACTTTTTTATAATGAACCTACAAATTTATATTTGTTAATCATAAACATTATTTTTTTATCATTATTTCTTTGCTTTTTAGTATTATTTTTTATCTTTAAAAAAGGTGCTAGTTGGATTCTTGAACTAAGCAATGATATACAGAGAATAACATTTAAAAGTGGATATAAATATAGAAATGATATTGTTGAAGGTGAAATAGCTCTTTTAAATACAAGACTTAATAAATTAAATGAAAACATAGATAAGAGCATTAATGACATTGATAAAGATAGGAATATGATGAAAGAGTTAATAAATGATTTATCCCATCAAATAAAAACTCCAATTACTTCATTGAAGCTTTCAAATAACTTTCTTAAGGGAAATGACTTAACAGAAGAAGAAAGGGAAGAGTTCATAAATACATCCTGTAAGGACATTGAGAGATTAGAGTGGCTTAGTGAAGGATTAATGCAAGTTTCTAGATTAGAGGCTGGAATAGTGAAACTTGATATAAAACCTAATAATTTAAAAGATACATTAATAGATGGAATAAATGGAGTTTATAAAAAAGCTTTAAAGAAGGGTGTAAATTTAGAATTTAACGAATTTCTAAATATTGTTTTTAGACATGACTATAGGTGGACAAAGGAAGCTATAATAAATATTTTGGATAATGCTATAAAATATACAGAATCGGGGGGAGGAGTAAAGGTATCCCTGCAAGAAGAGAAGGACTTAATAAAAATAGTTATTGAAGATAGTGGAATTGGAATTGGAGAAGATGAAATTTTTAAGGTCTTTAAGAGATTTTATAGAGGAAGAGATATTAATGTTCAGAGGCAAGAGGGGTCCGGACTTGGACTATATTTATCGAGAAGAATAATAGAAGAAGAGGGAGGAACTATAGGCTTAAATTCAGAAGTTGGTAAGGGAAGTATATTTACAATTACCTTTTATAAAGGACTTTTAGAGTAAATAACAAAAATGTTATTCACTTTGTTAATGAATTGTTATTATGGTGATTTACAATAAAGGTAGAGGTATAAAGGGGGAAGTATATATGGAGATATTAAGAACTATAGAGTTAAAGAAATATTATGGACAAGGTACAGGAGAGGTAAAAGCTGTAGATGGTATTAATATATCAATACAAAAAGGGGAATTTGTTACCTTGATAGGACCATCTGGATCTGGGAAAAGTACATTACTGAATCTTTTAGGTGGCCTAGATAACCCTACTAGTGGAGAAATTATAATAGAAGGAAAAAATATAAGTAAATTAAAGTATGATGACTTATGTTTATTTAGAAGAAGGAATATAGGATTTGTTTTTCAGTCCTATAACTTACTACCAATATTATCAGCATATGAAAATATTATATTACCTATAAGAATAGATAATCAAAAGGTGGATAGGGAATATGTAGAGGAAATCATGAAAACATTAGGTATATGGCAAAAGAAAGATGTAATACCTAGTAAATTATCAGGAGGACAACAACAAAGGGTTGCCATTGCAAGAGCTTTGGCTTCAAGACCATCAATAATATTAGCAGATGAACCAACAGGAAACTTAGATTCAAAAAATAGCGATGAGGTAGTTTCCATGCTTAAGGCGTGTTCAAAAAAGTACCATCAAACAATTCTTTTAATAACTCATGAAGCAAAGATAGCAATGCAAGGAGATAGAATATTAAGAGTTGAAGATGGGAAGGTGATTGAGTGATGAGAAACGGTATTTATAGAGAGCTAGGGTTTAAAAATCTCTTAACTTCTAAAAAGAATAATATTGTTCTTGGATTTTCAATTACTTTAGTATCCGCTTTTCTTATGACTATACTTGGATTGTGTTATAGCTTGAATTTGGCTTTCAAGGAAGATCTTGCAGTAAACGGATTTGGAGCTGACAATGCATATTTTAGTTTAAAGGATGAAGAAGATATAAGTAGGATAAAGAATCATACTTATGTAGATGAAGTTGGAGAAAATATTATAGGAGGTCAGATTATAGAATATAAAGGTTCGAAAATTTATTTAAATTATAGTGATAAAACATGGCTAGATTTTTATAGGACAGAGATTCTTAGTGGTGAACTTCCAAATGATAAATATGATATTGTACTAGAAGATAAATTTTGTGAAAAATATAAATTAAATATTGGAGACTATATAACAAATGAAAAGGGAGAAGAATTTAAAATTACCGGTATTGTTAATGTAAAAGGGAATCCAGCACCCAATTCTTATGATGGATATGTAACAAAAGAGATAGCATTAAGAGGTAAAACATTAATGGTTAATGGAAAAGATGCAAGGTATTCAGTTGGATTAACTGTTAAGGGAAAGTTTAATAGAGAAAAGAAGTTATATGAAATTGCTGAAGATTTAGGGTATACCCCTTGTACTATATTTGGAGAAGAAAACGGGGATTTTATAATAAATGAATTTATGCTAGGGCCAGAAAAAGGTATTGTAGTAGCCTTTTTTATATTGACATTGCTAATTGTTTTAACTTCATTTTTTATTATTTATAACTTGGTATCTATTAACTTTACGGAAAGGGTACAAAACTATGGACTTTTATCAACTTTAGGAATGAATAGAAAACAACTAACAAAGGTAATGTGGTGGGAAGTATTTATTTTATCCATAATAGCTATACCTATAGGAATAGTTGTAGGGGTAGGAGTTGGGAAAATAATAATACCTAGGATACCAGTCAATCTTGATGTTCCTTTGCATGTAGTATATAAGCTGTGGTTTATTCCTGTAATAATATTCATAACTTTAATAACAGTTTTTGTATCTATTTTAGCACCAGTTAGGAAAAATATTAAAATGTCACCTATTGAGGCTATGAATTATTCATCATTTAGTATGGTTAAGGAAGTTAAATTTAAAGAGAGTAATAATGTTCTTAATGATTTAGCTAAAAGCAATATATTGAGAAATAAGAGGGCTACAATGACCATAATTATATCCCTATCAATAAGTGCTATTTTATTTTTAGCAGTTTCTACAGTTTTAAATAGTATGAGCCTTCAAAATTATATAAGATCATCTTTTGTAGCAGAAGATATAAAAGTAGCTGTAAATAATGATATGTCCTACTATATGGATGGAGGAATAACAGAAAAAAGTGCTAAGGATATTATAAATTATAGTGATGTAAAGTATGCTTATGGCAACAAAAAGGTTGGATCATATATAGGCGATAAAAGTTATGATTTATATTCTATAAATTCAAGTGATTTAAAGAATCTAGATGATAATTTGATAGAAGGTTCTTTAGATAAAAATGAGTATGATGGTAAAAATAAAGTGATTATACCATATAAAAATGATGTAAGTGAGATACCTTATAAAGTGGGAGATAAAGTTGAAATAAAGGTTAATGATGAGATTGATAGTTATGAAGTAGGTGCAATAGTCAATGGGTTTGATATAATGACTACGGTAAAAGCAAATAATAATATATTACTTTATGAAGGAAACAAGTCTTTTGATAATGTAGATTATTTTGTGTTCCACATAAAAACTAAAGGTGGCAAAGTAGAAAGTGTAAAACAAAGGCTGTTTGAGGAATATAAATCCAATGGAAATATTGAACTTACAACCTATGATGGAGTTAATAATGAGCGGAGTAATTCTTTAAAACAATTAAATTTTGGTGGCTATTTAATTGTGAGTGTTATTGGAATTTTAGGTGTTTTAAATTATATTATTACCATTTTAACAAGTGTTTTATCTAGGAGAAAAGAATTTGGAATTATAAGAGCATTGGGAATTAGAGAAAAAGAGCTAAGAAAAATGATAATAAGAGAAGGTATATTTATATCTGGAATTATAGGAAGTATAGGAATAATCTTAGGAAATATATTAGGTTACTACTTATATATAGCCTTTAAAACACAAGCGGCATATGCTATATATTCATTTCCTATAATACAAAATGTTATTGTAGTGTTACTTCTTATAGTAATTCCATTGCTAGTATATAGAATGGCTATAAAGAGTATTGTAAAAATTCCAGTAGTTGAGCAAATAAGATATATTGAATAGAAAAAGGAGCTTTGAAAAAAGCTCCTTTAAATTATCCTAGTAGTAAAGAAACTATTAGGATTAATGTAAATGTCCAATGTAGGTTGTTTGTATATGGAATTCCAAGTTTTTGGAATGTAGTAACAGCTCTAAGTGCTTTAACAGCAAGAGGGAGAGTTATAAATACAACTAGTGTAGATAAAGGGTATAATCCATTAAAAACAAATAATAGGGATAATACATAAACTCCATAAATAAGCGACCTATACAAAATTGAACTAAATCTGCTTCCAAGTCTAACGCTTAATGTTCCTAGGCTTAGTTTAGTATCCCTTTGGAAGTCTCTCATTTCATTACTAATCATTAATGCTGGTATTATTAATGATGCTGGTAAAGCTATTAGTATAGGATATACATTTAAGCTTTGACTAAATGGGAAATATGCACCAAGAACCATTAGTGGGCCCATTAATATGAATGAAAGGGGTACTCCTAATCCTTTAGTTTTATATACAAAAGGTTCTCCTGTGTAGGCATAAGCTCCTATTATTCCAACAAGTCCAATCCAAAACATTCTTATATCTGTAAGATATATAAGGGCTAGTCCAATTAATGCTGCACCAGCAAAACATGCCATAGCAAGTAAGAATACATAAATATCGAAGTAAGTTCTTTCTACACCTAAAAATTTTCTCTTTCTTCCTGAAGGTCTGTAATATCTAAAGTCACCTTCAAAATAATCATTAACAAGGTTAGCTCCGCCTTGAGCAAGTATTCCGGCTATAGTAATAATAGTAATAAGGAAAATGTTATAGCCTAAAGAATGATTTTTCATAGAACCGTCCAAATATGCTGCTATTATTCCAAGGGTTGTTGAACCAACAGCTAAGGTTAATGATAATGGCCTGAATGCTATCCAACTATCTTTTATAAACTTTTTTAAGTAATCTTTCGTTAAATTTTTCATAATAATTCATCCTATCTCTCTAAAATAACTAATATATTATCACATATAATTTGACAAATTTAAAGAGTAAATGCTTTAATTTCCTTGAATTATTAAATGTACTTAAATATAATGGTAAATGGATTAAAAAAGTTTGTAGGAGGATTAACAAATGAAAAACTTAAAAGGGTGGATAGTAATGCTACTTGTGGCAGTATTTTCATTAACTGCTATAGGGTGTACAAGTAAGGGTGATCTTTCAAAAGAAAGTGAAGAAAATAGAACTTTAAAAATTGGATTAATGCCAGCAGTAGATACTGCACCAATATTAATAGCAGAAAAAAATGGTTACTTCAAAGATGCTGGAATTAATGTGGAGATAGAAATTTATTCTAATGCTCAAAACAGACAAAGTGCACTTCAAAGTTATCAAATAGATGGTGCTATGACAGATTTTATTGCAGTTGCTACAAATGTTGATGGTGGATTTGATATAAAAGCTACAACTATGACAGATGGTATGTTCCCTGTTCTTTCTAATGGAGATGTATCTGGTAAAAAGGATATTAAGGTTGGAATGATGGAAGTAAGCGTATCAAACTATCTTATAGATAAATGGCTTGGTAAGGACTATAACATAGAAAAAGTATTTATAAATGAAATACCAGCAAGACTTGCAGCTATACAAAGTGGTGAATTAGATATGGGGTTATTCCCAGAGCCAGTTGCTTCAAACGGAGAATTAAAAGGATTAAAGAAAAACTTATATGGTATGGATGATGAGTTCTCACCAGATTGTTTAGTGTTTACAGGAAAAGCAATAGCTGAAAAAGAGAAGGCTATAAAGGCTTTCCATGAAGCTTATAATAAGGCTGTTGATGAAATAAATAAGAACCCTCAAATAGCAAGAGATATTCTTGTAGAAAAAATACCAAATACTAATCCAGAAGTTAAGGATATTATGGTATTACCAACATACAAGAAGGCAGCTATTCCAAGTGATGAATATTTACAAAGTATTATTGATTGGACATCAAAGACTTTAAATAAAGATTTAACTGTAAAACCAGAAGCTTTATTAGAAGGAAAGTTTGTAAAATAGAATGATTAATATAACTGATTTAACAGTAAGGTATAAAGAAGAAGTAGCAATAGATAGGGTTAATTTATCTATTGAAAAAGGAAAGTCTTATGCCATTATAGGAGAATCAGGATGTGGAAAAACAACCCTGCTATTTACTATGGCAGGGCTTGTTTCTAATTATGAGGGAAAATTAGAAATAGAGGGAAACACATCTTTAATACTTCAAAATTTAGGTCTTTTTAATTGGTTTACAGTAGAAAAAAATATAGAGCTTGGCTTAAATAATATAAAGATGGCCAAGGAAGAAAAGAAAGAGTTAGTTGATAGAATTCTTAAGGAATTGGGGTTATATCAATATAAAAATAAATATCCAAAATCATTAAGTGGTGGCCAGAAACAAAGAGTTGCAATAGGAAGAACTCTTATAAGTAACCCTGAAATTTTGCTTTTAGATGAAGCAACATCTGCATTGGATTCTATAAATAAGGAAAAGATACAAGATTTACTTTTAGATATAAAGAAAACTAGGAACAGTACAATGGTATTAGTTACTCATAGTATTGAAGAAGCTGTATTTTTAGGGGAAGAAATTGTTGTTATGAAAAAAGGAAAAATTCATAGAATAATTTCTAATAGATATTTTGGAGATAAAAATATAAGGTGTAAAAAAGAGTATATAGAAATTTGTAGTAAGGTGAGGGAGGAATTATATGATTAAAAAGATTATAACCCCTTTATATGGTATAGCTATGGTTGTTATATTGTGGTGGCTATTAAGTTTTGCTATAGGTTCCAATATGGTTCCAACGCCCTATGATACACTTAAAGAGCTTGTCAAATTGTTTCAAAAGGATTTCTTATTTCATATAATATACAGTTTCTATAGAATAATGTCTTCCATAACAATGTCCCTACTTATAGGAATACCAATAGGGATTCTGTTAGGTGTAAATAAATATATTGATAAAATAATTTCACCTATTACTTATTTACTTTATCCAATACCTAAAATAGCATTTCTTCCTATTTTTATGGTAGTGTTTGGAATCGGGGATAAATCAAAAATTATTCTTATGATTACCATAATAATATTTCAAATAATAATTGTAACAAAAGATGGAGTAAAAGAAATAGATAAGGATATATTAATATCAGCAAAGGTAATGCATTTTGATGGAATAGATATGATTACTAAGGTTATTTTACCAGCAATATTGCCAAAGGTTTTTTCAGCTTTAAGAGTTAGTATTGGAATAGCTATCTCTGCATTATTCTTTAGTGAAAACTATGCAACTAGATATGGACTAGGGTATTTTATAATGAATTCCTGGTCTATGGTTGATTACAGGGGAATGTTTGCAGGAGTGTTGGCATTAAGCATTATGTCTTTGATAATATTCAAAGTTATTGATTATTTAGAGAAGAAAATATGTCTTTGGAATAGCTAGAAATTAACATTGACATAATAGGTGAGAGAAGTTATCATATAAAAGCTAAAAACAAGGTTGAATGATTATTTACTTTTGCACTATTAAACGAACTAGGAGGACGCACTAATGAGACAATTTTCAGAAAAACTAGCAGAAATACTAGGACCTATAGCAAACAAATTTTCGTCAAATAGATATCTATCTGCTATTAGAGACGGATTTATAACTGTAATGCCACTTGTAATTATAGCTTCATTCTTTGTTTTAATTAACAATGTAGTGTTAGATTCAACAAATGGTTTATTAGGTAACTTAGGAAACTTTGATACTTATAAGGATATCGGGGTAAGTGTTTATAACGGAACTTTAGGATTTTTATCAATATTTTTAGCATTTGGAGTAGCTTACAAACTTGCTAACCATTATGATATGGATGGAATAGGAACAGGATTTGTAGGTGTTGCATCAACTGTGGCATTAATGCCAGGAGCGATAACAGTAGGTGGAGAAACTGTAGGAGCTTTCTCAAGTACATTTACATCTCCAACAGGATTATTTGTTGCAATTATAGCTTCAATATTATCAACTGAGCTTTTAAGATTATTCCAAAAATCTAATGCTTTAAAGATAAGTATGCCAGATTCAGTACCACCAACAGTATCTAAGAGCTTTAATTTATTAATTCCAGCTACATTTACATTAACTATATTTGGATTAGTTTCATTCTTAACTATAAAGTTTACAGGTATTGATGTATACGAAATTATAACTAATGTTATTCAAACACCTATTAAGGCAGCATTCCAAGGGTTACCGGGTATAATAATAGTTGTTATGCTTCAAGGTATATTATGGAGTTTTGGTTTACATGGATCTTTCGTATTAAGTCCAATTACAGAACCAACATTACTTACTGCTATTGATGAAAATATAAAGGCTTTAGAAGCTCACCAGTTTATACCAAACATAGTTACAAAGCCATTTTTAGATGTATTTGTAAATATGGGTGGAACTGGTACAACTATAGGATTAGTTATAGCATTATTAATATTCAGTAAAAAAGAATCTGATAGAGCAATATCTAAATTAGCTTTTGCTCCATCATGCTTTAACATAAATGAGCCATTAATGTTTGGATTGCCAGTTGTACTAAATCCTATATATACTCTTCCATTAATATTAATTCCAGTAATTTGTTTAGTTATTGCATACTTAGCAACATCAGCAGGAATTATAGCTAAGACAGTAGTTATGGTTCCATGGACTACACCACCAGTAATTTCAGCATTCTTAGCTACAGGTGGAGACTGGAAAGCAGCTGTGCTTGCAATATTATTAATTGCATTATCAGTTATCTTATATATGCCGTTTGTAATTGCTGCAAATAAGATGAAGGATGAATATTAAAATATTTATATTAGGAACTATATCATAATGTGGTATAGTTCCTTACTTTTAGTGTATCATTAACATTATTTTTAAATTATCCAACTAAAATTTTAAAGTATTATATGAAAACATTTAAATTTTAAGTATTTGTCAAAAAAAATCTAAATGTGTATAAAGTGAATATTTTTATGCTATAATGTTCGCATATAATAAATATGCTCGTATATCATCGGAAATAGGGTCCGAAAGTTTCTACCTGCTAACCGTAAATTAGCAGACTACGGGGTGAGATTGGTTAAGAAAAATATTTAACTGGAATTTCTGCACCTCAAATTGTTATTAATTTGAGGTGCTTATTATTTTTTATTAATCTTCCACTAATACGTATAAACGAGCTATTGATAAAAATACATTTAGATGGGAGATAAAACGTAATGGAAAAAGATAGACAAGCAGTTGGTAGCGATGAACTATTATATGGAATAAATGATAAGCCAAAGTTAGCTACTCAAATTTTATTAGGATTTCAAAATATATTTGCAGCTTTTGGAGGAATCATAGCAGTACCTCTTGTAATTTCAAGTGCTTTAGGACTTGATGGGGCAACATCTACAGCTGTTCTAAGTGCAACAATATTAGCATCAGGTATAGCAACAATAATACAATCAAAAGGTATAGGAAGAATAGGAGCAAGAGTTCCATGTATAATGGGTACAGATTTTACATTTGTTTCTCCGGCAATTACAGTAGGGTCAGTGGCTGGGTTACCAGGAATAATTGGTGCAACTATTTTAGGATCAATTGTAGAAATAGTACTAAGCTTTTTTATTAAACCTTTAATGAAGCTTTTTCCACCATTAGTTACAGGAACAGTTGTATGTTTAATTGGTTTAACTTTAATACCAGTATCTATGGATTGGGCTGCAGGAGGAGTAGGCGCTGCAGATTATGGTAGCTTAAGAAATGTTGTAATAGCAATGACAGTTTTAGTAATAACATTACTTTTAAATAGATATGGAAAAGGAATGGTAAGTACAGCTTCAGTTCTTATTGGTATGGTTGTTGGATATATTATTTGTATTCCACTTGGAATGGTTGATTTTTCTTTAGTTAATGAAGCAAAATGGTTTGCACTTCCTAACATCTTTGAATATGGAATAAACTTTGACTTAAAAAATGTTATTGCATTTATACCAGCTTATATAGTAACAACTATTGAAACAGTAGGATGCTTAGCAACTATATGTCAAGTATCAAAGATTAAAGCGGATGATAAGACAATTGGTAGAGGAGTTTTAGCTGATGGTATTGGAAGTGCTATGGCAGGTGTATTAGGTACTTTCCCTAATACAACATTTAGCCAAAATGTAGGGCTTATACCTCTAACAAGAAATGCTAGTCGCTCGGTAGCAATAATGGCTGGTATATTATTAGTAGGATTAGGATTCTTCCCTAAATTTGCAGCGTTAATTAATATTATGCCTCAACCTGTATTAGGGGGAGTTGGTATAGTAATGTTTGGAACAATAGCAGCTGCTGGTATAAGAACATTGAGTACAGTTGAAATAAATAATAGAAATTTATTAATTATTGCTACAGCAATTGGATTAGGATTAGGGGTAACATTCCGTCCTGATTTTATAGCTAATTTACCAGAAGGATTAAGAATGATATTTGCGTCAGGAATATCTACTGGAACAATAGTAGCGCTTGTTTTAAATAAGGTGTTAAAAGAGGATAAAAAAGTTATAGAGGAGAATATAGAAGATGGAGAAGTTGCATAATAAGATTTTATCAGAAGGTAGAGCTTTAAATGAAAATGTACTAAAGGTTGATTCATTTTTAAATCATGGAGTTGACGCTAAATTAATGTACGAAATAGGTACATACTTTAGAGAATATTTTAATAGTAAGGGAATTACAAAGATATTTACTATTGAAAGCTCTGGAATTGCACCAGCAGTTATGACTGCATTGCAAATGAATTTACCAATGGTAACTCTAAAAAAACAAACATCTAAAATATTAAATGGAGAAGTTTATCAAACAACAGTAAATTCTTTTACAAAGGGGAGTGACTATGAATTAACTCTTTCAAAGAAGTACATAAGTGAAGATGATAATGTTCTTATAATAGATGATTTTTTAGCAAATGGTGAAGCAGCTTTAGGAGCTATAAGATTAGTAGAGGAAGCAGGAGCTAAAGTTGGGGGAATTGGTATTGTAATAGAAAAGTCTTTCCAACCAGGAAGAAAAATGCTTGATGACAAAGGATATGATGTATATTCTTTAGCTAGAATTAAGAAATTAGGAAAAGATTTAATAGAATTCCTATAGGGTAAAAAGATAATAAATATAAGGGAGAAGCTCTGCTAATTGATAGAGCTTCTTTTTTTATAATAAAGATAAAGAGTAGGCACTAAGGTTATAGGTGAACCCCCATAACTATATTATCAATTACATGTAAATAACTTTTATTATCGTAATCTTGTTGTACATAATATAAATTAAGAGATATAATAAAAGTGAAGATTTTGGAAATCTTATAGGGAGGTAATATAGGTGAATATTAAAGTGTTAAAGGACAGATATGCTATATGCAGATTAGAATCTGAGGATATGGTTCCTTTATGGGTAGACACAAAGAATTTTATTTCTATTACAAGAACAGAGGATGAGCTTAGTATTGTATGCATAGATAAGAATATTCCAAATGAGATAAAGAGTGAAAAAGGGTGGAGAGTGTTAAAAGTAGAAGGACCTTTAGATTTTTCACTAATAGGTATACTATCAGATATAAGTGGTATATTAGCTAAAGAAAAAATAAGTATATTTGTGGTATCCACATTTGATACAGATTATATACTAGTAAAAGAAGAAAACTTAGTAAATAGCATAAAAGTTTTATCAGATAACAATATAAATATTATTTAAATGAAGATCACAGAAATGTGATTTTTATTTTTGAGTATATATTTATATATAATTAAAGTAATAATTATTGTAAATAATAAAGAAAATAACTATAATATTATATGAATTAAAATTCAGAAAAAGAGGGATATGTATGAAGAAAACAAATGATTTAGGAAAAGGTAATATTGGTAAGTTGCTAATATCCTTAGCTGCGCCAGCTATAGTTGCCCAACTAGTTAATGTTCTATATAACATTGTAGATAGAATATTCATTGGTAGAATGGATAATGGAGAATTAGCTATGGCAGGTGTAGGGGTAGCGTTTCCAATACTTATGCTTATTTCAGCATTTAGTGCTTTAATTGGTATGGGAGGAGCACCACTTTGTGCTATAAAAATGGGAGAAAAAAATAATGACGAAGCAGAAAAGATTATGAGTAATAGTTTTTCTATGCTTCTTATCATAGCAGTTATATTGACTACAGGATTTCTTATATTTAAAGAACCTATTTTATGGGCATTTGGTGCTAGTGAAGCCACTATAGGATATGCCTTAGATTACTTATCTATTTATGTTCTTGGAACAATTTTTGTACAAATTGCTTTAGGTATGAACTCATATATTAATACACAAGGATTTGCTAAAATTGGTATGATGACTGTAGTAATAGGTGCAGTAATAAATATTGTTCTTGATCCTATATTCATATTTGTATTTGATCTTGGAGTTAAGGGTGCTGCATTAGCAACTGTTGCAGGGCAAATGGTATCTGCCTTATGGGTATTAAAGTTTCTGTTTGGAAAGAAAAGTATTTTAAAGATAAGAAAAAAATACATGGTTCCAGATTTAAAGGTTGTCGGATCAACTATGGCTTTAGGAGTATCACCATTTATAATGCAATCAACCGAAAGTTTAGTTCTTATATCATTAAATACTAGATTATCTATGTTTGGTGGAGATATAGCAGTTGGTGCAATGACTATTATGAGTAGTATAATGCAAATTATACTTATGCCACTTCAAGGATTAGCTCAAGGGGCTCAACCTATAGTAAGTTACAATTATGGAGCTAAGCAGATGGATAGGGTTAAGAAAACTTTTAAATTAACACTAATAAGTTGTTTAAGTTTTACAGTAATTATGTGTTCATTATTAATGTTGTTCCCTAATCTCTTTGTAGGTATATTTAACAATGAGCCAGAGCTTGTAGCAATTACTACATGGGCAATAAGAATATATTTCTTGGGGATATTTGTATTTGGTGCACAAATAGCTTGTCAACAAACATTCTTAGCCTTAGGGCAAGCAAAGATATCTTTATTCTTAGCATTATTAAGAAAAGTAGTTTTATTAGTACCTTTAATATATATATTACCTAACTTATTCCAAGATAAGTTAATGGGAGTACTAGTTGCAGAACCTATAGCTGATATAATAGCAACATTAACTACAGTTACTTGTTTCATGGTATTTTATAAAAAGAAATTTAAAGATGTTGATAAAACAGAATAAGAAATTTATAAAAAATATTTAATAAAAAAAGAGCAGAGAAATATATTTCCTGCTCTTTTTGCTACCCTTAAAAAAGGGGTGATACGTATAACATAATATCACTAATAAAATTTAATTGCAATGTTTAAGTAGGTATGTATAATAATGTAATAATTAAAGAAAAGAGTAGAATTAACACTAATAAACTCAGATTGTATTCAAGTAAAATTTACACTGTAATTACTTTATGCAATAATATGAAAATGTGATTTCTGAGAAAAAATTATTTTAGTGAGGTAAGGTATGAAAATTGGATTTGATCATGTAAAATATTTAGAAGAGCAATCAAAGTATATTTTAGAGAGAGTTAATAATTATGATAAGCTTTATTTAGAGTTTGGTGGAAAACTTATGTTTGATAAACATGCTGCAAGAGTTTTACCAGGTTTTGATGAAAATGCAAAAATAAAGTTATTACATAAATTAAGAGAAAAAGTTGAAGTTGTAATATGTGTATATGCTGGAGATATTGAAAGAAATAAGATAAGAGGCGACTTTGGTATAACATATGACATGGATGTTCTTAGACTTATTGATGATTTAAGAGCATATGATTTAGATGTAAATAGTGTTGTTATTACTAGATTTAATGATCAACCTGCAACTACAGTATTTATAAACAAGCTTGAGAGAAGAGGCATTAAGGTTTATAAACATAGAGCAACTAAAGGATATCCAACAGATGTAGATACTATAGTAAGTGATGAAGGATATGGTAAGAATCCATATATTGAAACTACAAAACCAATAGTTGTAGTAACGGCACCAGGACCAGGAAGTGGAAAGCTTGCTACATGTTTAAGTCAGCTATATCATGAATTTAAAAGAGGAAATACAGCAGGATACTCTAAATTTGAAACATTCCCAGTATGGAATGTTCCATTAAAACATCCTTTAAACATAGCATATGAAGCTGCTACAGTTGATTTAAAAGACGTAAATATGATTGATTCATTCCACATGGATGCATATGGTGAAATAGCTGTTAACTATAATAGAGATATAGAAACATTCCCAGTACTAAAGAGAATAATTGAAAAGATAACAGGTAAAGAATCAGTTTATAAATCACCAACAGATATGGGTGTTAATAGAGTTGGCTTTGGTATTATTGATGATGAAGTAGTTAAAGAAGCTTCAAATCAAGAAATTATAAGCAGATACTTTAAGACTGGATGTGAATATAAGAAAGGTTATGTTGATAAGGAAACTTACGATAGAGCTAAACTTATAATGGAAGAAGTTAATCTTAAGGAAACTGATAGAAGAGTAGTTGTTCCTGCAAGAGAAAAGTCAGCTAAATTGAAGCTTATGGCGGGTGAAAATGAAATTTGCCCAGCAGTAGCGTTAGAATTACACGATGGAACTATAGTAACAGGTAAGAGTTCATCATTAATGGATGCAGCAGCTGCTGCAACTATAAATGCTATTAAACATTTAGCTAAGATTGCTGATGATATATTCTTAATTTCACCAGTTATATTAGAACCTATTAAGAATTTAAAGGGAAATACTTTGAAGGAAAGAAATGTTGCGTTAAGTTGCCAAGAGGTACTTATGGCATTAAGCATATCAGCAGCAACAAATCCTACAGCACAAGTTGCAATGAGTAAGTTAGGTGAATTAAGAGGTTGTCAAGCTCACTCTACAACAATACTTTCAAGAAGTGATGAACAAACATTTGGTAAGTTAGGTATAGACGTTACATGTGATGCTGAATATCCAAGTGCAAATCTATTTGATAATAACTAAGAAGCTGCCAATGGCGGCTTCTATTATTATAAATAAAAAAATATAAGTTCTTATATTTATGTGTTTATATATTTATATATTTTTGGAATTAAATATTATGAATAGAAGAGGGCCTGTATTACAAATAATATCATTGAGTAAAGTTGTTAAGAATAATAGAGGAGAGTGATATTATGGCTAAGGCAGGTATGAGAAGACCAGACGTTAATGAGCCTCATGGAACAGAAAGTAATCATAAACAAAGATATGGAAAAGGAGATCCTGTTGTTCCAGAGATACAAGGAAAAGCTAAAACAGGAAATAAAAAAGCAGGACCTATTTAAGAATTAAAAATACCAGGTTATAAACCTGGTATTTGAATTTTATAAGTATTTTTTCTATCTTCTAATTTAAATTCATAAGTTATAAGTAAATCCTTGATGTTAGTAGTTGGAAAGGAAATTATATCAGAGGTATAAGGACCATTAGTATAATTTTCTTTAGTGAAGTAAGAAAAAAATAATTCATCTGTTCCAGGTGCTATTGAAAATGCGGAATTACATTCTGCTATTACCTTTAAGTTAGAATTATTTATTATTTTTCTTTTAATGTTAGAGGTATCTACAGCTTTAGAATTATTTAATGAAATTTGATATTTATCAAATTTTATAGGATTATGAATCCAAAGGTAGGAGAAAAATATATTATATTTTTCCGGACTCACCATCTCTTTAGATATTACTAAAACTATGTCCCTATCTTCTTGTGAAGCTTCAACTATATCTTTATTTTTTATTTTGTAATTATAGTAGTTTGTTTCTATATTTTTATTACTAGTATTTTCAGATATATAATTAAGATAGTTTGTGTTCCAGTCTTGGAATGAAATATTATAAAATGGTTTAGACTTAAAAAACATAAATACTAAAATAAAAATAATAGGAATTAATAAAATAAAATATTTTCTTTTATTCTTAGGCTTAATAATAATTGATTTATTATAATCTTTTTTCATATAATTCTCCAAAATAAAATATGTTAATTAGATTTTAACAGAAAAGCTATAATATAAAAAGTCTTATGTATTTTGATTGCCAAACCAAAAATGATATAATGGTATTATATTACTTTTTGGGAGGTTACATATGAAGTATAAAGTTTTAAAGAAACAAAATGTAGGAAAAATGTGTTTTGTTTGTGGAACAGAAAATGATTTAGGATTAAAAACAGATTTTTATGAATTAGAAAATGGAGAATTGGTAGGTATATGTAAGTTTAAAGAGGGGCATCAAAGCTTCCCGGGAAGAGGGCATGGAGGTGTGTCAGCTGCTTTATTAGATGAAACTATAGGAAGGGCAGCTGCAATTAATAATCCTGATTTATGGGGGGTAACAATAGAACTATCAACAAAGTATAGAAAGCCAGTACCTTTAGAAGGAGAAATTAAGATAGTTGGAAGAATAACGAAAGAAACTAATAGAATGTTTGAAGGAACAGGAGAAATTATATTACCTAATGGAGATGTTGCAGTAACTGCAAAAGGAAGGTATATAAAAATGCCTATTGAAAAAATAGCTAATTTTGATACAAATGAGGAGACTAGTGAAGAATGGTTTCCTAATTTAAAAGATACTGATCCAACTGAAATTGAATTATAAATTAAAGAGAGGGTAATACCTCTCTTTTTTTACCTTAAGTATAAGTAGGGTGGATATTTGTTTTGGTGTGACTTGGAGCGTAGCGACGGAACAAGCAAAATAAATATCCACCACTTTTTTATTCAAACTTATATAACCCAATAGAGTCTAGAAACTTTCTGTCTATTATTGGGGTATCATCCATTTGGTGCTCTTCTTTATATTTCTTTACTGCTAATTCTAAAGGGTATCCATAAATACCGTCTACAGTGCCAGAATAATAATTCAAATATTTTAAAGTCCTTTGAACATAATAAACATCGGTACCTTTATCATTTGGTTTTATATCTCTAGCATAAGGTGAAAATAGCCAACTAGGACCGCTATAAATAATAACAGGTGTATCATAATTAACTGCATAGAAGACTTCCTTTATATTTGCATTATACATTCTTATGCAGCCATTAGATGCAAGGCTACCAATTGATCCAGGATTGCTAGTACCATGTATTCCAAAAGTGTCCCAAGGAGCATTTAGACCTAACCAGTATCCACCAAAAGGACCATCCTTTAAGGCTTTACTAGTTATTCTCCAATTACCTATTGGAGATGGAGTTTCTTTTTTTCCTATAGCAATAGGATATTTCTTTACTAATGTTTTAGTTTCTTTATCAAGTAATGAAAGCGATAATTCATTAATATCTATAAAAATAATATAGTCTTTATTTTCTAAAGTAGTATCAAATGCATAACTGTAAGATGGAGAAAATAAAGTTACAAAAATGATAAAAAAACAACAAAATCTTTTAATTTTCATATAATCACCTTTTTATATTTATATATATATAAGATTAGAAAAAATGTAAAAAAATATACAGTGGAAAATAATTGTTAACGTAAACATATTGTGTTATTCTAAGAGAGAGATATAACTAAGGAGGATTAGCCGTTGCAAAAAATAGCTTTAGTAACTGATAGTAGTTGCGATTTAGGGGAAAAGACAAGAAGAGACAATAATATAGAAATGCTACCATTTAGAATTATTTACAAGGATAAAGAATTTTTAGACCAAGTAAATATTACGCAGGATGAATTATACAAATCATTAAGTGAAGAAATTCCAACAACTTCTTTACCGGATTTAGAATATACAGAAAACTTATTTCGCAGATTAAAAGAAGAAGGATATACAGACGTTATAGTAGTTACTGTCTCAAGTAGATTATCTGGTACTCTAAATAGCGTAAAGTTATTAATAGAAGATCATAAAGAAATAAAGTTTCATTTATATGACAGTAAGACATTAGGATTTCCTGTTGGAGCATTGGTATTGGAAGCTTCTTCAATGATAAGGGCAGGACTAACTCCTGAAGAAATAATAGACAAGCTACATGAAGTAAAAATAAAACTACATGCCTTTGTTACTTTAAATACCTTAGAATTTTTAAGAAAAGGTGGAAGAATAGGTAGGGTAGCAGGAGCAGTAGGTGAAATATTAAATTTAAAACCAATAATTTCTGCTAATGAAGAAGGGGAATTATATCCATGGGGTAAATGTAGAGGTAGAAAACAGGCAATATCTAAGCTAAGATCAATTATCCATGAGCGTTTAGAAAATGCTAGATGCAAGGTTTGGATATTAAATGGTGCTTCATATGATGAAGCTGTGGCCTTATATGAAAGTGTAAAAAGCCATACAAACATATCTCATATATCATTAGAGATGATAGGAGCCACTATGGGAGTACATACTGGACCAGGAGCACTGGGAGTTTGCATATTAGAAGAATAAAATTGTAAGAAGGAAAGATTGCTTTGCAATTTTCCTTCTTTTTTATTGTCTAGGAATATGTAGGGGTTATAAAAAGAGTATGTAAAAATATAATTAATAATAATTTATATTGAACTTTTGATAGTGTTGTTATATATTATATATAACAGATAAAAGGAGGGGTAAGTATGTTAAATATAAATAATTTTTCTAAGGTATATAAGGGAAATAAAAGAGCAGTAGATAATATTTCATTAGAGGTTAAAGAGGGAGAAATATTTGGGTTTATTGGACATAATGGGGCAGGTAAAACTACAACTATAAAATCAATTGTTGGAATAAATGAATTTGATGAGGGTGATATATTAATAAATGGAATGTCTATAAAGGATAATCCAATTGAATGTAAAAAAATTATGGCATATATACCTGATAATCCAGATTTATATGAATCATTAACAGCAATACAGTATTTAAATTTTGTGGCGGATGTTTATGGAGTATCAGAAGCTCAAAGAGAAGAGTTGATAAAAAAGTACGGAGATGCATTTGAGATAACTAATAATTTAGGAAGTTTAATATCATCATACTCACATGGTATGAAGCAGAAGTTAGCAATAATATCTGCATTAATTCATAAGCCTAAACTATTAGTACTTGATGAACCTTTTGTTGGATTAGACCCAAAGGCTTCTCATACTTTAAAAGGTATAATGAAGGAGATATGTGAAGAAGGAGCATCTATATTTTTCTCAAGTCACGTATTAGAAGTTGTAGAAAAACTATGTGGAAGAATAGCCATTATAAAAGACGGAAAGATAGCTGCATATGGTACTGTTGAGGAAGTTAAGGGTACAAGTTCCTTAGAAGATGTGTTTATGGAGTTGATCGATAATGAATAGTTTGTTTAGATTATTAAAGATAAATTATATAAATAACTTTGGATTAAATGCACTAATTAATAAAAAAATAGCAAAAGAAGATAAAAGCAAAAGTATTAAGAGCTTTGGAATGATGCTAGTTATAGCCATATCAGTAATAATTATGGCAACAGTTTATGCAGAAATAATAGGAGAGGCTTTAGCTCAAATTAACTTAGTACATTTATTACCAATGGTAGCTTCGTTAATAACCGTAATAATTACATTTATGCTTTCAATATTCAAAGCTGATGGAACAATATTTGGCAGTAAGGACTTAGATTTTCTATTATCATTGCCATTAAGCTTAAGAACTATTTTAGCAAGTAAACTAATAGAGTTGTTATCATTGAATATTGGTATAAGTGCATTGGTTATGATACCTTCTACAATTGTTTATTATATAAAAAGTACAGCTAGTATAAGTTGCTTCTTATATATGATAGTAGGAATAGTCATTTTGCCTCTAATACCTATAATACTAGCTTCCATAGTAGCTTTTATTCTTAATATTATGTCTTCAAAGTTTAGATTTAGTAAGATTATATATAGCATAGGAATGATTGGAGTAATAATAGTAATTTTTATAGGTTCATTAAAGGCACAAGATTTTATGTCTTATTTGATGATGAATGCAAGTAGTATAGAAAATATTTTTGAAAAGGCATATATTCCATCTGCTTGGTTTGCATCTTCATTAATTAATGGAAATGTAGGTGATTTATTAAAATTTATAGCTATTTCTATAGTTCCATTTATTTTATTTGTATTTATATTTAGTAGAAGCTTTAAGAAAATAAATTCTAACCTAGGAGAGAGTTATCAAAAATCTAATTATAAGATATCAAAATTAAAGCAAAAAGGTATGTATCAGACTTTACTAAATAAAGAGTTTAAGAGATACTTTGCTTCAACTTCATATGTTTTTAATACTTTGGGAATAACAGCTATGCTAGTAATAATGAGTGTAGTATCAGTATTTTCAGGGGATGAAGTATTAGGCATGATATCTAAGGGCGCTGGAAGAGTAATAGTTTTAGCAGTAGCAGCAATGTTTGGTGTAATGTCTGGAATGGCATCTACAACTCCATCCTCTATATCAATAGAAGGTAAAAATCTTTGGATATTAAAAAGTTTACCTATAGATATAAAGGATATATTTAAAGCAAAGGTATCAATGAGCTTAATATTAAGCATACCTGCTATAGTAATAAGCTCTCTAATTATTTCATTTGGATTGAGTTTATCAATTATAGATACTATTTTTATAATTGTATTTGCAAGTGTTTATAATGTATTTATAGCTATTTCAGGGCTTTTCATAAACATTCTTTATCCAAAGTTTGATTGGAAACAAGAAATACAAGCAGTTAAAAATACTATTAGTGTAACTATAACAATATTCTTATCAATCATCCCTGTAGGAATAGGATTTGGAGTATATAAGTTATTACCATCAGTTAACATTATCATGTTTATGATAATATCATTAGTAATAGAGAGTATATTGGTAGCATTAGTAGTACGTATTTTAAATACTAAAGGACAGGAATATTTTAAAAAGTTATAGGATAAAGTGTAAGGAATAAGTTTATTGAAATTTATTCCTTTTCTTTATGAGGTAGTGTACAATTTAGTAAATGGGAATGAATACAACGTTAAGAGGTGGGAAATATGGGATGTATAAAGTTTTCACTAAGGATGCTTTTTAAAAGTATTAAACAATGTATTTTTTATATTGTTTCAATGGTATTTGCAATTATGGTGATTTTTAATATTTTTAACTTGTTGTATAACAGTGATTTTGTTAATAAAGAACATTATGGAACATTTTCTTTGTTAACAGTAATAATTTTATTGGTATCTCTATTTTTGATAGCCTTTGCTAATATGTATTTTATATCAGGAAAAGCTAAGGAACTGTCAATAGCAATACTTAGTGGTAGGTCTGTTTACAACGTTGGATTCATATTAACTATACAAAATATGATTATATGCATTATAGGTATAATACTTGGATTATTAGCTGGAGTGGGCATAATGCCAATTATAAACACAATTGTTTATAAGAGTGCTGGGTTAGAGGTAAATCCATATGCATTTAGTAGTTTGGGGTTTCTTTTAACATCACTAATAATTATTATTCAATTTGTATTTATGATATTAGTAGATATGGGGTATGCCTATAGGAAAGAAATAATAGATTTAATTAAAGGAGAGTCAAATACAATAGACATTCCAATAACAAGAACAAAGGATTTAGAAGAAAGTATTAAGTTTGCAGGTGGTTTTTCTGGTTGGTATGGAATCCCTAAGAAAAAGGATAATGAGAAGAGAAAAAGAAGGAAAAATTATATCTTTATTTTTATCTATATATTACCTATGTTAGCACTTTTATTACCAATAAATATTGATAATAAGTCACAAATTGTAATAACAACATCATTCTTATCTATAATTGGAATATTATTTGTACTCAAAGATTTTATTCCAGAAAAAGTTAAAAACATAAAAGAGGAGAAATATCTATATAAAGAAATTCAACTACAATCATTAAGCAACTTACTATATTCTTTAAGAAAAGTGAAATTTTTAATTATTGTATCTATAGTTTCTAGTGTTATTTTAATTAACCTAATGGCTGATAAGGATTTATTGGGATATGAAAAAATTATTACTTTAATTACATTTATTATAACAGTATCCATAATGGCCTTAGCTACTAATTATAAGGTTTTTATTGAGGGGGTAAATAGGAAAAGGATATTTAAGCAATTGTTTTTAATTGGGTATACAGGAGATAAGATAAAAAGGATAGTAGATGAAGAAGTAATATTTTTGTATGGACTATTATTAATAATCCCTATACCACAAATATTAGGGGTACTAATATGTAATATGTTAAGTGGCGGAATAGGAGTATCCTTTGGAATACTTATTATTCTGATTTACTTCGGAGTTTTTGTTTTAAGTGGATTAATTTCTATTTGGGGATATAAAAATATTATCTTTAAAGCTATTAGGGAGGTATAAATATGTTAGTATCTGAGATTATAGAGGTAAAAAATTTAGTTAAGGTATATGGCAGTAAAGGGCAAATAAAAGCATTAGATGGAGTAAGTTTAAGTGTAAAGGAAGGGGATTTTGTTGGCATAATGGGACCATCAGGATCTGGTAAATCAACACTGTTAAATATGATAGGGACAGTAGATACTCCAAGTAAAGGATCGGTTTACTTGGATGGAGAGAATATAAGAGAATTAAGAGAAGGAAAGATAGCAGAATTTAGATATAAGAATATAGGATTCATATTTCAAGAATTTAATTTACTTGATAATTTAACTTTAAGAGAGAATATAGCTGTTCCATTAGTTTTAGATGGAATATCTAAAGATGTAATTAAAGATAAAGTGGACAAGATATCCAGGAAGTTAGGTATTGAAGATCAGATGGATAAATATCCTCAAGAATGTTCTGGAGGGCAAAGACAAAGAGCAGCAGCTTCAAGGGCATTGGTTACAGAACCTAAAGTTATTATTGCAGATGAACCTACTGGAAACCTAGATACTAAAACATCCCATGAATTATTACAATTTTTAAAGGACCTAAATGAAACAGAAGGAAAGACAATTGTAATGGTAACACATGATGCTATGATTGCAAGCTATACAAAGAAATTGGTGTTTTTGAGAGATGGTAAAATAGAAGAAATAATAGAAAAAGGTGACAAAAGTCAGATGGATTTTTTCTATGATATAGTTGAAGTAACAACTAAAGAAAATAAGAATTTATTTATGGGAATGGGTAGAAAGTGATATTAAGCCTCATTTATTCAAAAGTTTTAAATAGTAATTAAGAGAATAATACTTAATTATTATTGAAACAATAAGGATAAGTGAGGTGTTTTTTATGGAATTAAAAGATAGTAGAACAAAAGAAAATTTATTAAGAGCTTTTGCAGGAGAAAGTCAAGCTAGAAACAGATATGAATTTGCTGCAGAAGTAGCTAAGAGAGAAGGATGGCAAATAATACATGATCTGTTTAAGTATACTGCAGATCAGGAGAAAGCTCATGCAAGGGTATATTATGATGCCTTAAAGCAATTTAATGGTGAAAATATAAATATTAATGCTGCATATCCAATAGGTGATTATCCTGATACATTATCATTACTTAGGGATTCTCAACATAATGAAAGAGAAGAGTGGAGTAATATATATAGTGATTTTGCTGAAATAGCAAAAAATGAAGGATTTGAACCAATATCTAAACTCTTTAGTATGGTAGCATCCGTAGAAAAAGAACATGATGATAGATTTACAAAATATATTAATGAATTAGAGAATGGAACAATTTACAAAAGAGATCAACCAATAAAATGGATGTGTACAAATTGTGGTTATATCTACGAAGGTAAAGAACCTCCTCTAATATGTCCTGTTTGTTCATATCCTCAAGGATATTATATGGATTTTACTATGACACAATATGAGTAATTGTGATAGGAGGAGAATTATGGGAGAATCATATTGGATAGATTCATCTGAAGGAAGAATTTATGGACCATTAGCTGGTAGTGAAGATTGTAAATGTGGGGTTATAGGTGGAGGAATAGCAGGATTAACAACAGCTTATTTGTTAACTAAAGAAGGAAAAACTGTTGTATTAGTAGATGCAAATAAGATTGGGGAAGGTTGCACAGGTAGAAATACTGGGAAGGTAACAACTCAGCATGATATTATTTATTCTAAGATTAAGAATAAATATGACTTAGAAAAGGCAAGAAGTTATTATGATGGAAATAAGGAAGCTATAGATTTTATAGAAAAAATAGTTACAGAAAATAATATTGAATGTGAGTTTGAAAGAGGAACTTCTTATATTTTTGCAGAGACAGATGAAGGGTTAAGACAATTAAAAGAAGAGTATGAAGTATGTAAAGAAATAGATATAGATTGTAATTATATAGAGGAATTACCTATTCCAGTAGAGAGTAAGGGGGCAATTGCTTTTAATAATGTAGCAAGCTTTAATCCTAAAATGTATTGTGATAGACTAGGAGACTTAATAGTAAAACAAGGTGGTAAAATATTCGAAAATAGCCCTGTTACCCAAGTTGAAAGTGGAGAAAAGTGTTCATTTCAAACCAGAGAGGGAAAATGGGTTCAATGTGAACAGCTGGTATTAGCATCACATTTCCCTTTTTATGATGGAGCAGGTTTCTTTTTTTCAAGGTTAGACCCTAAAAGAACTTACCTTGTAGCAGGGGAGGCACCAGAAGGGTTTGCAGAGGGAATGTATATAAATGTTGAAGAGCCGGGAAGAAGCATTCATTATATTAATAAAGAAAATGAACATTTATTACTTATTGCTGGAGATTCCCATAAAGTTGGAGTTGATAAGGGAATAAACCATTATGAGGTATTAAAAGAATATGGAAGAGATAAGTTTGGAATAAAGAATTATAGGTATGAATGGTCGGCAGAAGACTATATGACTCCAGATAACATACCTTATATAGGACCTTTAAATAGCGAAAATCAGAATATATATGTTGCAACTGGTTTTGGAAAATGGGGAATGACAAATGGTACTCTTGCAGGAATTATTATTTCAGATTTAATAGTTACTGGGGAATCTAAGTATGAAGATACATTTAATCCTTCAAGAGCTAAAGCTTTTCTATCCTCAGATTTTTTTAAGTTTAATATGGAGGTAGCATATAACTACATAAAAGGAAAGCTAAAAGTAGGTGATATGGAGATTCATTTAGAAGAAGGAGAGGGTAAGATAATAAATCTAAATGGAAAAAGATATGGAGCATATAAAGAAGGTAAGCATGCAGTTTATATAGTAGACATTACATGTACCCACCTAGGATGTGAATTAAATTGGAATGAAAATGATAAGTCATGGGATTGTCCTTGTCATGGATCAAGGTTTAATTATAAAGGGGAAGTATTAGAAGGGCCAGCAACAGAAGCTCTAAAGCCATATAAATGTGGAGAAAACAAAATTAATTCTAAGATAAAATAGATTTATTTGCCATAAGAGGATATAATATTAGAATAAATATGTAAAGGGGAGTTAAATATGGTTACTTTAGAAAATGAAAAACTAGAGGGATTTTTTAATGATGAAAATAATCCTATAAAAGATATTAATGAAGAAACTATTATTAATATGATAAAAGATAGGAATGTTGATTTTGAAAAAGCATATTATTCTTTAACTTGTGAAAGCTGTGGTGGCGAAAAGGTTGAAAATGAAAGAGCTTATAAGTTCTTAGAATATCATTTCTATATATATACTAAAGATGGCAAATATGTAACAAATAGTTTAGCTGTTGAGGAAGAAGGAAAATCTTTTAATAGACTTCAAAGAGAAGGCTTAGTAGATAATAGCTACATAGTAAGTATTATTGTATGTGCAGGGTGTGGAGCTTTTAATATTGAAATAGAAGAGTTTGAAATATAGGAGAATAACTATGAGAAAGAGTAGATTAGGGAAAGTATTAATAATATTAATGGCAATATCATTAATGTTGGTTGGTTGCGGTGTCAAAGAATGGGGAGAAGAGGTAGCAGCTCCAAAGGACTTGCCAATAGCAACAATTAAGGTGAAAGATTATGGTACTATAGTAGCTGAATTATATCCTCAATATGCTCCTAATACAGTAAATAATTTTATTTCTCTTGCAAACAATGGATTTTATGATGGTATTACCTTTCATAGGATAGTTAAAGACTTTGTTATACAAGGTGGAGATCCTGATGGAAAAGGTACTGGAGGTCCAGGTTACTCAATAAGAGGAGAGTTTAAGGGAAATGGATATAAGTATAATACACTTGAACACGATGAAGGTGTATTATCTATGGCTAGAGCAAAAGATAAGGATAGTGGAGGTAGTCAGTTCTTTATAGTGACTAAAAAGGCTAGCAATTTAGATGGAAGTTATGCAGGCTTTGGTAAGGTTATAGAAGGATTAGACGTAGTTCACAAAATAGAAAATGCTGAAGTATCAGGTGAAACTCCTAAAAAGGAAATAGTTATAGAAGAAATAAGAGTTGATACTAAAGGTGCTAATTATCCAGAACCAGAAAAGTTATAATATTCCCCTCATAAATTTCATCATTATTTGAAATAATATTTATGAGGAGCGTGATATTTATGAAGGCTGATAAGAGAACAAATAATGGTCTACAAAAAGGACAAAGAAGACAAAGGCTACATGAAGATCAAAACAATGTAGGAAATGAAAATGAACCATCATTTTTTGAGAATCATAATGGTGAACAATTGAAATAATTTATAAAGAAGCTGTTGTAAAGTAAATAACTATTTTACAATAGCTTCTTTGTTTTAGATAATTTTACTTATAGCTAAAACCATAAGTATTACCCCTGAAAGCCAGGATAAATTGATATTTGATTTTTCAACTAGTTTTTTACCAATAAAACTACCTACTATAACAGCAAGAAAACCTATTAAGAAACATAATAAAATGGTTTGTATATATCCACTACCTGCTAAACTACTACCAAATCCAACAGCTAAGCTATCAAATGAAAGGGCAATAGCAAGATAAAGGGATTCTTTAACTGATAATTCTTTTGATTTATCAAGGTCAGCCTTTGTTTCATCAGCATAGACTTGTAATATAAAATTAAAGTCAAATAATCTAAAGGTAAAGGATTTTTCTTTATTTAAGTGCTTTTGAATATAGGTTTTAAATAAGCTTTCGAATAATCTATATATACCTAAAATCATTAGTATGGAGAAGCTTAAGGCTATAGGAAGTGTTCCAGGTAAAAAGTCTTTTATTAATCCACCAACAAATAATGATATTCCTAAAATTACAGAACCAACAATACTAATGACCATAGAGGAAAGGATAGGGATTTTTATTTTATTGCTTCCATATGCCATACTAGCAACAAAAGCATCTATACAAATTGAAGAAACTAATAATAATGATTCTATCATAGATATACCTCGACAAATTTCTAGTTATTAGTATATATATGAATAAAATATTACTTTAGTTACAAGAAGAACTCCCTAATTTTTAGGGAGTTCTGTAGTTAATGTATATGGAGTTATGTTATTTTGCTTAATCCAATCGCTCCAAGTTGTTTTAAAATTATCATTATTTTCTTTGGTATATCTATAGAAGTTTCTTAGGAATAAAACTCTTTTACTTTCATCTCCTGGTTTAAATAAATTAAATCCACCTAATAGACACTGTCTTTTTATAATATCATCTAAACTTACATTTTTTGAATTTTTCATCATATCAAAGAGTGACATAAAGGTTGTTGTTCTTCCAATACCTTCTTTACAATGAAAGTGAAGCCAATAATTATCAGGTAAATGCGTAACGAACTTTACAAATTGATCTACCGATTCATCAGTAGGTCTATCACCATCAGTTACCGCTATTCTTAAATATCTTACATTATTTGATGAAACTAGTTTACTTTCGTTTTCAACAACTGTTGGTATTAATGTATGCTTCCCATTGTCTAAAGTAATAGATTTACCAAAAGGTATTTCAGTTAATTGCTTAGCTTCCTTAGTTATAACTTCTTTATAATTAAGACCAGCATTAGCTTTATCCCCAGGACCATACCAACTTACAGCATTACCATTAATAAATCCATGTGATTCTTGTCTTAAATCTATATCCCAAAATTCATTTTTTGTATTAATATTCTTTTTTAAGTTTAAGAATGAGAGTGAAGTAAATTGAGAACTACCTGATATATTTAAGTTTTCAAGTCCTGTAGTGTTTCCACCACCTTTTACAACATTAGATAAATCAGTAGTTTTTCTAAAGTTATGTGGAAGTGAGTCTGTATTTTCAAAATCAAGGGATAAAGAGACTTGTTCTACTTCCTGGGCAGAAATAGATAATGGCGATAATAAAGAAAATATTAGAATTGAAGATATAATCTTTAAATATTTTTTCATAATAATTTCTCACTTTCTATTTATAAAATCTATAGTTAGTATTCCATAACATGTGAAAAATTATGATATAATTACATAGAATGTTAAGGTTAATGAATAAACGGAGGATGGAAATTGATGTACAAGATTATAGCATTAGATATGGATGGAACTTTATTAAATGATGATAAGATTATTACAGAGGTGACTAAAAAAGCACTTCAATCAGCAAGGGATAAAGGGGTAAAGGTTGTACTAGCTTCTGGAAGACCTATAGATGGCTTAAGAAGATATTTAGAGGAATTAGGGTTAGTAGATGATAATGAATATGTATTAAGCTACAATGGGTGTTTAGTTCAAGAAACTAAGAGTGAAAAAATAATTTCTGAAAAAGGATTAAAAGGAAGAGATCTTCACTATATTTATAATTTTGCAAGGGAGTTTGGTGTTAATATACATGCATTTTCTCCAACAAGAGGGTTAATAACTCCTAAAAATAGTAAGTATACTGAAGTAGAAGCTGAGATTAATAAGATAGATATAAATATATGTGACTTTGATGAAATATCAGAAGATGAAAGCATTATAAAAATAATGCTTATAGATGAACCAGATGTATTAGATAAGGCAATAGCAAAACTTCCAAAAGAAGTGGGAGAAAAATATAATTTAGCAAAGAGCACTCCGTATTTCTTTGAAATAATAAATAAAGAGTCTAATAAAGGGTTAGGTTTAAAAGCATTAGCAGATTATTTAAATGTTGATAAAGATGAAATAATAGCTGTAGGGGATGCGGGAAATGATTTAGATATGATTGAGTTTGCAGGGCTTGGAGTAGCTATGGAAAATGGGCATAGTAATGTAAAGGAAGCGGCAAACTATATAACAAAGAGCAATAACGAAGACGGTGTTGCTGAAGTTGTTAAGAAATTTATTCTAAAATAGAATAGTAAGAGGTGACAAGGTGCCTAATAATTATGGTAATCTACAAAAGATTTATAATGGTAAAAGAAAATATGGTATAACACCACATATTCCTGGAGGATTTATTCTACCTGAAACTTTAGAGAAAATAGCAAGGGTTGCTAAAAAATACAATGGAGTAATAAAGATAACATCAGGTCAAAGAATATTGATAACAAACCTTGAAGAAAAAGATTTAGAGAATATATGGAATGAACTAGGAATGGAACCAGCAGTTAAGGAACAGAATTCTGTTAAAAATGTAGAGATATGTCCAGCAGGATTTTGTAAAAGGTCTAAGTTTAATACTATAGGAACTGGAATGAAGCTATTAAATAAATATCAATGGATGAGTATGCCTTGTAGAAGTAAGATAGGTGTAGCAGGTTGTAGAAATGCCTGTGGAGGTGTCTATAGCAAAGATGTAGGGGTAATAGCTGATAGAGATGGATTCATAGTTACAGCTGGAGGTTCAGCAGGTTATAATCCTAGGATAGCGGATATAATAGTAGATAAAGTTGATGAAAAGAGAGCTTTAGAAATAGTAGACAATATATTTAACTATTATATAGAAAATGCAGAAATGGGAGAGAAGTTAGGCTTTTTTATTGATAGAATAGGAATAGAAGAATTTAAGAAAAGTGTTTTGATATAGAACTGGAGAGAAATATGATTAAGAGAATTACTTTAAAGAGGAAAGATGGTAAGATAATACAAGGAATATTAAAGAAGCTTGATGAATCATATATTAATAAGATTATGAAGTTTCAAGATGAAATTGTTGAAGGACTAGAGAATAAAGAGTTATATTTTCCAAGTAAAGAGGAAGAATTCTTAGAGTTTATATCTAATAAAGGAAATATAGTTGGATGTGTTACTGAAGATGACGATCTTATAGCTATAGGTGTATATTGCAAATTAGGCTATGATGAGAATAACTACGGCTATGATATTGGAATTAATGGAGAGGAACTATTAAAAGTAGGGCAAATTGAATCAACATTAGTAAAAGAAAGCTTTAGAGGAAACAAGCTACAGAAGATAATATGTGAGTTACTAGAAGATATTGCAAAAGAAAATGGCACCTTAATTATGAGTGCCACTGCTTCACCATATAATCCTTATAGTGTAAATACATTTTTAGATTTAGGATATGAAATAGCTAAAGATAAAATTAAGTATGGTGGATTAAGAAGATATGTATTGGTGAAGAGATTTAGTTAGATGGAGATGATAAAGTGAGTAATATGAAAGATCCAAAATTTAAATCTAATTTGTTACTAGCCACTTATATAGTTGTACTAGCCTTTATATTTATAAATATTAAATCTGTAGGAAACGTATTTGGTTCTACAATGGCAATGTTAAAGCCATTTTTAATAGCTATATGTATAGCTTTTGTACTTAATATACCAATGAAGTTTTACGAAGAGAAGGTTTTAGATAAGGTTATAAAGCAACCTAAAAAGCGTAGACCTTTGGCAATAATATTAACTATTATTACAATAATAGCAATTGTTGTTGGATTAGTACTATTTATAATTCCTCAACTTGTAGAAAGTGGGGCAACTTTAGTAAAGAACATACCTGATTATGTTAAAACACTAGAAATGTTTATAGCAGAACATTTTAGTACAACTGAAGTTTTTGATGAACTTTGGAATCAGGTTTTATCTATGGGAGAAAATATAATAAAAGTTGTTGGACAGGTTACAGGAAGTCTTGTTAGTCAATTAGTTGATATTACTGTTGGTGTGACATCAACAATAATAAACTTCTTTATGGGAATATTAATAGCTATATATATTCTTTTAAGTAAAGAGAAGTTAGGAATACAAGCAAAGAAAATGCTTTATGCATTTTTTGATAGGGGGAAGGCAGATAAAGTTATGGAGGTAGCTAGTATATCTCATAATAAATTTTCTAAGTTTATAACAGGTCAATGTATTGAGGCTGTTATATTAGGTGGATTATGTTTTATTGGAATGACTATCTTTAGTATGCCATATGCCTTACTTGTAAGTACAATAATAGGTGTAACAGCATTAGTGCCTATATTTGGAGCATTAATAGGTACAATACCTGCTGCATTTATAATTTTCATGGTTGAACCAATGACAGCAGTATGGTTCGTAATTCTTATAGTGGTAATCCAACAAATAGAAGGAAACTTGATTTATCCTATGGTTGTTGGAAATTCTATTGGATTATCTGCAATTTGGGTATTACTTGCTATTACAGTAGGTGGAAGTACATTTGGTATTTTAGGTATATTAATAGGAATTCCTTTATTTGGAGTGTTGTATACTTTACTTTCAACTATAACTAATAGTAAGTTAAAGGAAAAGAACATAAAGGTGGAAGACATAGATTAGGTAAAAGGTACTAGGTATAAGGTACGAGGTAAGAAGAGTAATAGAGAGACTCTGCAGTTTTTGCAGGGTTTCTTTTTTTGCTGTAGGAAAGTATAAAATTTTAATTAGTTATATAGATTAATTATTTCTGGAAACAATAGTATTGAAATGTTTTTAGGAGGGATAGTATGAAAAAAGATAGGTATATGGTTAAGTTTATACTAGTATTAATAGGAGCATCTTTAATATTATATTTAATTAATTATGCTATTTTTAAAGATTTACACCATATAGGAATGTTTTTCACAGAAGATTTAGCTTTTATTCCAATTGAAGTATTAGTAACTGTATTAATTATTGAAAGAGCATTAGAAAAAAGGGAAAAGAAGCATAAATTACAAAAGATAAATCTATTAATTGAAATATTCTTTGAAGAAGTGGGAAACCAATTGTTGAGTACTATTGCAAAAAGAGACAATGGCTGTGATGAATTGTGCTCTGTTATACCTAAGATAGGGAATAGTATTATAAATGATTTCAATAGTTTAAAGGAAAGAGTCGAAAAGTATAGTTGTAAATTAAATTTGAATGAAGAAGATATAGAGGATATTTATATTAATTTAAATGATAATAAAGAAATTCTATTTAGATTTATAGAGAATCCATACTTAGATGAACATGATATTTTTACAGATTTATTGCAGGCAGCAGTACATTTACATAGTGAGATAAAGCTTAGAAAAAGCAAAGGGGATTTAACAAATGAAGATATATCTCATTTAAACAGCGATATTTTAAGGTTATATAAATATTTAACTAAGGAATGGATAGTTTATATGAAATATATTGAAAAAGAATATCCATTCCTATATAGTTTTGCTTTAAAGAACATACCTTTTAAGCAATGTTAGTTAAATAATTCTTTAATTTTATCAAGATTTTCTATAGCCATTTTATAGCCGTTATTATATCCATCTCTTAATTTATTAACATCCTTTTCAAAACTTTCAATAGATTGCTCTAAGGTAGGTCGTATGATTACGGCTTTTCCTTGGGCTTCTAATTCCTCACAAAAACGAATAGTTTCATTATAATGGTTATGTCTAGTTAATAAAGGCTCTTTTAAATTTGGATATTTCTTTCTAAATAGCTTTGAAACTATAATATTACCCTTACTAAGGTCTTTTCTATATTCTTTTGGCCTTGTAAGTATTATTAAGTGTTTTTCATTACCATCATCAATAGCTTTCTTTATGGGAACAGGGTCACATATACCCCCATCATAGTAATAACTATCATTAATTTTGATGGCAGGAAAGAATAATGGGATAGCACAGGTGGCTCTTAAAATTGAACAATTATCATCTAATTCTTTTCCATCAAAGTATTCAGTCTTACCAGTTATGGCGTTAGTTACCCCAACTAATATTTTTCCTTCATATTTTTGATAAGTTTCCATATCAAAAGGAGATAGTTTATTTGGAATTTCGCCATAAACAAAATCTAGTCCAAAAAGGCTTTTGCATTTTAGGAAATTTCTTAGTCCTAAATATCGTTTATCATTCCTATATGTCATAAGTATATCTAGATTTCTTTTCTTTTGTTTTGATATATATGATACCCCATTTGTAATACCAGCAGAAACTCCAATGCAATAAGGAAACATAATATTATTATCTAGTAAAGCGTCCATTACTCCTGCACTAAATATAGGTCTAAAGGTACCACCTTCCAAAATTAAACTTGGCATAACTCCTCCTTAAGTGTAAAAAAATTCAATACAGGAATTATATACTTTTTTTAACAGCAAATCAATGTGTGAGCAAAATAAAAGCTATCTAGGTAAACTAGATAGCTGTAAAATTATTCAAAAACTATTTCTTTAAAGAATTGAGGTACATGGAATGCAGGTTCTGGAACTGTGATGTCTGCCCATGTTCCAAAGTGAGGAGTAGTTGTTTTGTCTCCACACTTAGTAAAGTTTCCTTTTATAACTTTACCTGATTTAGCTTCAAAACTTGGGAAAAAGACCTTTATAAAATCAAAAGGTATTTTATATTCTATAGTCCAAGGTTTAAAGTTATCAAAGTCGTTAATGTTTTCATCATTAACATCTGCTTTTATTTCAAAATAATTAGGATTTATATAGTCCATATTATGTCTTACTGGTGGCTTGTAATCTAATTGAAGTAAAAGGTTCCCCCTAGCAGTTATTTCAAAGTTAAAATATCTTTTATCTTTTTCAGGTTCAGGTAAGAAAAAGAATTCTACACAACTATCATACCAAGAAGGGCCATTAAATTCTTTAACTTCAATTCTAACTTTTTCTTCAGAAGAGGTAAATTTTACTCTTATTTCTTCATTTGTGTAGCAAAGTTGAACTTTGGTTTTAGGCATATATCCAGTAGTGTCCCATGGATAGTTATCAATATTGATAGCTTCAATATTATCCCAAGTGCTTGGACCAAAATTTTCTGAATTAACCTTTTTAATAACGTACATAAAAACAATCCCCCTAAAATCACCAAAATAAAATTGTATTATAAGGAAATTATACCAATAAAATAAATATAATAATAGTGTTTATGTAAAGCTAAGTTAATTAATTGGTTAATAGTGAAAAGTTGAATCAATATTTAGGAACAATATGTTGAAACCCGTATAACAATTCACTATTAACGCAAGTTTTATTGGGCTATATCTATAAAGTCAAATTTCTTAACATCAAATATTCCTTTATCAGTAATCTTTATATCTGGAATTACAGGTAAAGATAAAAATGACAGAGTTAAGAATGGGTTGAAGTTGATTGTTGGAGCTACCTTTTTTATAGAATTATGAAGTTCTTCTAAATCATTCATTATTGAATTAATAGGGCGGTCAGTAATTAACCCACCAATTTCTAACTTTATAGAAGAAAGTACTTTACCATCTTCAACAACAATAATTCCTCCACCAATTTCCTTTAGTTTCTCAGTTGCAAATAGCATGTCCGAATCATTTGTTCCAACTACTATTAAGTTGTGAGAATCATGAGCTATAGTAGTTGCAATAGCTCCACTTTTTAATTCCATTCCATTAATAATTCCAACTCCTACATTTCCAGTTCCTTTATGACGTTCTATAACAGCAACTTTAAGTAGGTCTTTTTCTATATCAGCAATAAATTTATTACTTGGAGAAGAAATAGGTTCTCTTAAATGTATTGTTTCTAGTTTGTTTGGAATTACTTTAATTACATTAATAATGGATTTGTTATATAGTGTAATATCTAGCTTGTCCTTTAAAAGATCCTTTATATTTAAACTATTTGTTGTTTTAATTTTAGGGGTAGGTATATTATTTTTAACAAGGATACCATTATCCGCAACAAGTTGTCCATCTTTGTAAACTGATTGAATTTGGAAGTTTTCTAAATTGTTTAGAATAATAAAATCTGCTTTATAGCCAGGAGCAATAGCACCTAAGTCATTGAGTTTATAACATTCAGCAGAATTTAATGATGCCATCTGAATAGCTGTTTCTGGATTTAAACCAGCCTTTATTGCATATCTAATAGAACTATCAATAGAACCATTTAATATTAAGTCATCTATGTGTCTATCATCAGTGCAGAAGCAAAGTCTTCTACTGTTTTTTATTGAAGCAACCTTTATCAATTCCTTTAAATTTTTAGCTACAGTACCTTCGCGAATTAGTACATACATTCCACGTCTAATTCTATCAGTTACTTCTTCTTTTAGATGACATTCGTGGTCAGTTCTTATATTTGCAGTACAATAAGCATTAAGTGCTTCCATATTTAATCCAGCACCATGGCCATCTATTCTAAGGTTAAGGTTTTTTGCATCATATATTTTATTAATCATGTCTTCTTCACAATTAATTACAGAAGGGAAGTCCATAACTTCTGCTAATCCTAATACTTGAGCATTAGAATAGAGATTAGAAAGATCATTACTTGTTAAAATTGCACCTGAATTTTCAAAAGAAGTTGCAGGCACACAAGAAGGAAGCATAAAGAAAAAGTTAAATGGAAGTCCTTCGCTTAATTTAAGCATAAGTTTAATTCCATCTAATCCAAGAACGTTTGCTATTTCATGTGGATCAGCAATTAATGAAGTCACACCATGAAGAAGAGCAGCTTTGCAATATTCAGCTGGAGTGGTTAGGGAAGATTCAATATGAGCATGAGCATCTATTAAACCAGGGCATATATACTTTCCTGTACCATCGATAATTTCATTTCCATGGTAGTTTCCAATTCCAACAATATACCCATTTTTAATCCCTACATCTGAAATGAAGGTTTCTTGTCCAAAGACATCAATTATAGATATGTTTTTTATTACTAAATCACAAGGGATACTTTTATTTGCCCCCTTTATTTGTTCAATAAAATTAAATTTGTTCATATAATCCACCTCTGTTAATTTTATTCAACCCATGAGGCATATATACTTAATTAGCCTAGTAATACTATTTACGGTAGTATTGTAGATACGCTCAAACCATATTATTGAGCTTATAGGTTGATATTGTGTCTCATTATAATTACAGAGATGGATTATGTCAAAGGTAAAATTATACTTATATTAGTTTAATGCAAACAGGGGATGGTACCTCTATGCTTCCAACATGATTAATTAATCTACCAGTATCTTCGGAAATTTCAAAAATAACCAAAGAAGAGGAATCTTGATTTGTAATAAGTATATATTTTCCGTCCGCACTTATAGCAAAATCTCTAGGGCAAGATCCAAAGGTAGGTTTATGCTCTACTAATGATAAGGATCCAGTTACATTATCTATTTTAAAGCAAGCTATTGAGTTATTTCCTCTATCTGAAGTGTAAATAAATTTGCCATTTGGATGAATATGTATAGCAGCGCCAGATTTAACCCCAGTATATTTGTTTGGCAGTGTTGAAAGTATATTTATTAGCTTTAAATGCCCCTTATTATATTGAAATGAGGCTATTTCAGAAGATAATTCAGTTAATACATAGACAAATTTACCATTTGGATGAAATGCTAAATGTCTAGGTCCACAACCCTTACTAAATTTTACTCTTAAATCTTCTCTTTCAATAAAATCATTTTCTTTAACCTCATAAAGATTAATATAATCTTGCCCTAGGTCTACTGTTAAAAGAAAGTCTTCCTCTGGGTCAAGGTCAGCATAATGAATATGAGGGGTATTATTGGTATGAGTTAATGTCTTTATAGTTTTACCTATTCTGTGACCATCTTCAATTGGATAGATATTAACTTTATTATGGTGATAGTTTGCAGTAAAAATTAAGCCTTGTTTATTAGAAAAATTAATATAGCAAGGTGGATTTTCCGTTTCAAGAACAGAATTTATTCTTTCAAGAGATAGGTTTTCTTTTATTCTGAAAGAAGTTACCCCTCCTAAATCCTTATCTTTAGAAACTGAATATAAAATATTATTTTCCTTATCTATAGCTAGATAAGATGGTTTTTCGATTTCATAAGCTAAAGCATGTGTTTTAAAGACTTTGTTTTCACAATCAAATTCAAAGTTATAGATTCCTCTACTATCCGTATTTGTATAAGTTCCAATAAAACCTTTTAAAATAGTTTTATTCATGCAATCACCTCCAAATATTTCCATATTATTATATCATAAAAGGAAATAATTTGTATAACCACTTCTTGGAAGATATAATGGTTTTATGATGGTAGTAATTATATCAAAGAAATAAAAAGGGGGATGACATTATGCCATTAAAAATTAATAGGGAGTTACCAGCTTACAAGGTATTAAGTGGGGAAAATATCTTTGTAATGAATGATGAAAGGGCAGAAACACAAGATATAAGACCTTTAAAAATAGCAATTTTAAATTTAATGCCTAAGAAAATTCAAGCTGAGAATCAATTATTAAGATATTTATCAAATACTCCATTGCAAGTTGAAATTAAGTTGCTACAAACTAAAAGTTATACTTCTCACAATACGCCGTTAGAGCATTTAAATAAGTTTTATAGCTATTTTGATGAGGTTGTAAATGAGAAGTTTGATGGATTAATAATTACAGGTGCACCTGTTGAACAAATGGAATTTGAAGATGTTGCATATTGGGATGAATTAAAGGAAATAATGGAGTGGAGTAAAAGTAATGTTTATTCAACTTTACACATATGTTGGGGAGCTCAAGCAGGGTTGTATTACCATTATGGAGTATCAAAGTATCCATTAGGAAATAAGATGTTTGGGGTTTTTGCTCATAGGGTGTTAAAGGAAAATGTTGAATTAACAAGGGGACTTGATGATACCTTTTTTGCACCGCATTCAAGGCATACAGAAATAAAGAGCAAGGATATAGAAAAGGTTAAGGAATTAGAAATACTTTCAGAATCTGATGATGCAGGAGTATTTATTGTTTCTACAAGTGACTACAGAAAGGTATTTATTACAGGACATTTAGAGTATGATAGAGAAACCCTAAAAGATGAATATTTTAGGGATAAAGAAAAGGGCTTAGAAATTTGTATTCCTGAAAATTATTTTCCAAATGATGATACAACTTTAGAGCCAGCTATGTCTTGGAGAGGAAGTGCACACATAGTATTTGCAAATTGGTTAAATTATTGTGTATATCAAAACACACCATTTAATATTAATGATATTAGAAATGATTAAAGAGGAATAATTATGAAGTATTTTCAAGAGGTAAAGTGCATACGATTAGCTAATAATAAATTGAAAATAACATGGGACGAACCTAAAAATTCTCTTGTAAAAATATATTTAGAAAATGATGATGAGGAACTATTAATAGAAAGAATTGAGAATAGTAATGAAGTTATACTTACAGATCCAGATAATAAAAGAAGATCATTATTTCTTTTAAAATCTGATGGATACAATTCTGAATTAGTTGGAGAAGTGATACTCCCCTTTGTAGGAGTACATCATTGTAGAGATATAGGTGGATATAGAACTAAAGATGGTAGAAGAGTTAAATGGAGCACATTTTATAGGTCAGATAAATTATCAGATTTAACAGAAGAGGATATTGAATATTTTAAAGCTTTAGGTATAAAAACAATCTTAGACTTAAGGTCTAAGGGAGAGGTGCTATCTTCACCTGATACTAATATTGAAGGTATTAAATATATAAATATTTCTGGTATGTCCGAGTTAGATAATAATAAGGGAAACTTTGATATGATGTCTATTTTTAATCAAAATTATTTAGAGAATTTTGATGGAAAGAAATTTCTTATGGATGGGTATAGAAGTGCAGTTTTTAATAACCTTGCCTATAAGGAATTAATAGATTGTATGGAAAATGAAGAAAGAATGCCTATTTTATTTCATTGCACTGCCGGAAAAGATAGAACTGGATTTGCGTCTGCACTTATCTTATTAATTCTTGGAGTTCCAGAAGAAACAGTAATTAAGGATTATTTATTAAGTAATGAATATAGAAAGAGTAAAAATGAAGAAATAATTAAATCTATAAAAATGATATCTAATAATCCTAAACATTTTGAGTTATTAAATATGATGCTAGAAGTAAGAAGAGAATATATAGAAGCATCCTTTAAAGAAATAAGGGATAAATATGAAAACATAGATAAGTACTTAGAGGTAGAATATGGGTTGAGTAAAACTAAGAGAAGAGAATTAAAGAAAAGATATCTTTATTAGAATATTGTTACAATAAAAAATAAAATTTGACAAATTTAAATAAAAATATTGTAATCACTCGGAATTTTAATATATAATTTTGAATTATACTAAAGAAAAATGGAGTGGATTACGTGGAACAGAAGAGAGAAAAATTTTCTTCTAGTCTTACTGTGTTTTTTGCTACCTTAAGTTCAGCTGTAGGTTTGGGAAATATATGGATGTTTCCATATGTAGTAGGTCAAAATGGAGGAGCAGCTTTTATAATTGTTTACTTAGGGTGTGTATTATTGATTGGGTTACCAACATTAATAAGCGAATTCGTAGTAGGTAGAGGAACAAGAAAAAATGTCTGTGGAGCTATATCAAAAGTCACAGATAAGAGAAGATTTAAATTAATAGGATATATAGCAGTGCTATCAACATCTTGTATGCTGTTTTTTTATACAGTAGTTGCAGGATGGGTGTATTCATATGTTTTTAAAGCCTTATTTGGTGTGCTTAAAGGAGTTACAGCAGAAGAGGCAGCACAAATATTTAATAGTACAAGCTTAGGTCCTATTTCGCCAATTATATGGCAACTTATAGTTTTAGTAGTTGCAGGATCTATATTAGGCTTGGGAGTTAAAAGTGGTATAGAAAAGTTAACTAAAGTACTTATGCCAATATTAATGGGCTTATTAATACTATGTGTATTAACAAGTTTAACTCTTCCAGGTGCATATAGTGGTATAGAATTTTTATTAAAGCCGGATTTTTCTAAGGTAACAGTAGGTGTAATTTTATCAGCCTTAGGGTTAGCTTTCTTTAAGTTGTCTGTAGGTACAGGTACTATGGTAACATACGGTAGTTATTTTACTGAAGATAATGATTTAATAGGAACAGCAGGAAAGGTTGCTATAGCTGATACTGGAGTATCATTGCTTGCAGGACTTGCTATTTTCCCAGCAGTTTTTTCTTTTGGACTAGCTCCAACTGAAGGACCAGGATTATTATTTAATACCGTACCATTAATATTTGCAAAAATGCCAGGAGGAAGCATCTTATCAATAATATTCTTTGGATTAACAGCAATGGCGGCAACTATGGCAACTATATCCTTATTAGAGGTTCTTATAGCTTTATTTACTGAAGAATTAAAGATTTCAAGAAAAAAATCTATAATAATAAATATTTCAATTATTGTTTTAATTGGTTCACTAGCTGCATTATCAGCTAATCCAGATGGAGTTTTAGCACATATAAAGATTTTTGGGTTTACAATATTTGATTCATTTGACAAGTTTGTTTCTAATATATTATTACCTATAAATGGATTGCTAGTGATACTTCTTTTAGGATATGGACTATCAAAAGACTTTATAATAGAACAGTTAACTAATAAGGGGACATTAAAGAATCAAAAAGTAGTTAGTTTATTGATGTTTATAATAAAGTACGTTACACCTATTCTAATATTAATAGTATTTGTTAAAAGTTTCGTTTAACAAATGTGTAAGATATTGTATAATAAAGAAAAGTCCATAGTAGGGCTTTTCTTTATTTATGCTTTATTGTGGAAGTAGGAGAGATAAAATGGGTTATAAGATATTAATTTGTGATGATGAAAAAGAAATATTAGAATTAATAGAGCTATACCTAGGAAAAGAAGGGTATAGTGTTGTAAAAGCAAACGATGGACAAGAAGCCCTTGAAAAAGTAAAAAACGATACTGATTTTGATTTGGCAATTGTAGATATAATGATGCCTCGTGTAGATGGGTATAGGGTGATTAAAGAGATAAGAAAACTATACAATATCCCAATAATAATGTTATCAGCCAAGAATCAAGATTCTGACAAAATATTGGGCCTAGATTTAGGTGCAGATGATTATATTACAAAACCATTTAATCCTTTAGAATTAGTAGCTAGAGTTAATGCTCAGATAAGAAGGGTATATAAATTAAGCGCTAAAGAGAATGCTTGTCTTAAGATAGTTATAGGAGATATAGAATTAGATACATATAATGTAAAACTTATAGTTAGAGGAAAAGAAGTAGAAGTAACGTCTATAGAGTATGGAATATTAAAGTACTTAATGGAGAACGCAGGGCGAATATTAACAAAGAATCAAATTTTCGAAGCAGTGTGGAACGAAGCCTTCTTAAGTGGTGATAATACTATAATGGTGCATATTAGTAGACTTAGGGATAAGATAGAGGAAGACTCTAGAAATCCTGTATATTTAAAGACTGTTAGGGGTCTTGGATATAAGTTTGAAAAAAGGTAAAGTACTATGAAAAAAAGAAATGATAAACTCTTAATTTCTTTATTTAAAAATTATATTACATTTGTAATAATACTAGCTAGTATATTTTTCTTAGCATACACCTATTTGGGATATAAAATGTCCAAGTCTATGGAGAATCGGGGGGCACCAGTATTAGATTTACTTCATGGAAAATATGATGATTATTCTAAGTTAAATGAAGATGTATTAGTAAAACTTGAAGGTTTTATTGAAGTTTTAGATAGTAAAAGAAATGTTATTCATAGAATGGGGAAAATACCCGAGGATAAAACATTAAAGGATTCATATTCTGAATACGAGCTGTTACAGACAATTAGTATGTGTGATGAGGATGAAAGGTACTTTGTGTTAGTTGATACAGTAGAAGAGGATACTGATTTTAAAACTATATTGATTAGAGTACCAGAAGATAAAGTTTCTTTAGCTATTAATATCTTTTCTGTACCTTATAGTTTAGGAAAGCCATTATTTAAACTTTATATAAAGGTTATAAGTATAGCACTAGTATTTTTTATAATTAGTATTGTAGCCTACAGTATTTGGACGGCTAAGAAGTTTAAGAAGCCTTTAAGTAAAATAGATAATGCATTAGGAAAAGTTATAGAAGGTGATTATGAAGAAAAGTTAGTTTTAGATGGAGAGAAAGAGTTTATAGTAATAAGTGATACAATTAATTATTTAATTGATAAGCTTAAAGCAAGTAGAGAAGAAAACAAGAAACTTGAAGAAAGTAAAACGAGAATGTTAATAGACTTATCTCATGATATTAAAACACCTATTACTACAATAAGAGGATTTTCAGCAGCATTATATGAAAATCTTATAGAAGAAGAAGAACAAAAAAAGAGATATTATAAAACTATATACAACAAATCAGAAAAGGTTGGGGAATTGGTAGATGACCTTTTTGAGTTTGTAAAATTAGAGAGTGTTCAGTATAAGCTAAAATTAGAAGTTGTAGATATTTGTGAGTTTTTAAGGCAGTTAATTGCTGAATACTTTGATGAAATAAGTGAAAGAGAGTTTGAGCTTGTAGTAAATATTCCAGAAATAGTCATAGAATTAAAAATAGATAAGAGATTGTTTAAGAGGGTTATTAGTAACTTGATAGATAATTCTTTAAAATATAACCCACCAGGAACTAGGTTGAAAATAGAGCTTAGGGATTTGGGGAGATCTATTGTTATAGAAGTTTCAGATAATGGAGTAGGAATACCAGATGAAATAAAAGATTCACTTTTTGATCCTTTTGTAAGAGGAGATTCTAGCAGAAAAAGTGATGGAGGTTCAGGATTAGGGCTATCTATTACTAAAAAAATAGTGGAAAACCATAATGGTGAAATTTCTATAGTAAAAAGAAATAATGATGATAAAACTATATTTTATATTAGAATGAATAAATACTAAAAAGGTCCTGATTACAGGACCTTTTTAACGTCTAGGAAATTATAAAATTTTACTTTGCTATAAATCAAAGGGGGAACTACAATTTTATACTTTTATCCTCCTAAGGTTACATCCTGTTCATTGTACCAATTTAAAGCTTCCTCCAAGTGTTCTGGTTTAAAGTCTGGCCAAAAGTCATCAACTACATAAAAATCAGAGTACACAGATTGAACAGGAAGGAACCCACTCAATCTTCTCCTACCGCCCCAACGTATAATTAAATCAATTCTAGAAATATCATTTGAGTGAATATTATTATATATATTCTTCTTTTTTTCATCAGCAGATTTTAATTCGTTTAGGTCCCATTCCCAGCCATAATTAATTAAGAAGTTTACCTTCATACCACCTTTTCCGAAGGTTCTACGTTTAGTAAAAGGGATAAGGCCTTTAGGGAATGAAGTAGATTTTGTATTTCCCATTACTAATATTTCACAGTCTTCTTTAGTTAAAAGTTGTACTGAATTTATACATGCTTCTGTAAATGCTAACTTTTGTTCATTAGGTCTCTTTGTATTATCAACAGTGAATCCATAGAATGTTATTTCTTCTATACCATATTTTTTACACTGTTTAAATAGAATAAGACCTGGGTTTATGCCTAGAGCGTACCCCTTATCTTTAGTCATCCCATTTTTTACTGCCCATCTTCGATTACCATCTGGAATAATACCTATATGTTTTGGAATTCTCATTATATATCACCTCAACAAATTTATAATCATATTATTTCCATTAGTTAAAAAAATATCCTATATAACTAGTTGCTTATAACATATATAAGGTATTATTATTGGAACTATTATGAAAAATCTACTAAAATATTGTTATATATTTATCAAGGGGGATAGATGGTATGGCAGTAAATCAAAAAAGACAAAAAGAATTAAAAGCATTGGGATTTTTATTACAAAATGATAAAGAACATTTTGCTGTAAGGTTTTTAAGTAGAGCGGGGAATTTTACTACTGAAGAATTAGCAAATATAAATTATATAGCAGATAAATATGGAAAAGGATATAGTGGTGTTACAACTAGACTTCAAATTGAAGTTCCATGGATTAAAAATGAAGATGTTGAAAATGTAATTGAAGAATCTCAAAAACTGAGATTGAGACATGGTGGTACTGGAATGAAGGTTAGACCACTTGTTTCTTGTAAGGGCACTGTATGCTTACATGGAAATATTGATACCCAAGGAATTTGTAGGGAACTAGAAGAAAAATATTTTGGAACTGATACTCACGCAAAATGTAAAATTGGTATTGTGGGATGTGCCAATAACTGTGCAAAAGCGAGTTTAAATGACATTGGAATAATGGGAAGAACTGTGCCAGAATATGTAGAGGAAAATTGTGTCGGATGCTCACTTTGTGTAAAAGCATGTAGACAAAAGGCTTTAGAATTAGTGGATAAAAAAATTGTCTTCAATGAGGAATTATGTGTGAAATGTGGTGGATGTGTAAGAGCTTGTAGAACAGGTGGATTTATTGCTAGGGAAAAAGGAGCAGAAATTTTTGTTGGTGGAAGATTTGGAAGAGGAATGAGTCTTGGAACATCTTTAGGAAGAATTTTTAGCGAAGATGATATTGTTGGCGTAGTTGATAATATTATGGATTATTATAAAGAAAATGGTGTGGCTGGAGAAAGAATCTGTAAGACTATGGATAGAATAGGACAAGAAAAATTTATTAATGACATTTTACATAGTATATAAAATGTGCATTAATATATAAAATAGGATAATAGAGATGAAAAAACAAGAGGTCATCTTTATTATCTTTTATTTTTATATCATTTTAAATAGCTGTATGTTAATATACAATAAAGAAAATAGGATAAAATAATAATATTATTTGAAAAATTTTGGAGTGAAATCATGATTAGTTTAATGGGAATAAGGCGAGATATACCAATTCAAATTAGAGAAGCCTTTACTATAAAAAAGAAGAGAAAAAATGAAATATTAAATGAATTAATGAAATATTTTGATGAAGTAATAATATTAACAACATGTAATAGAACAGAAATATATGTAGATAGTAAGCTAAATAAAGAAGAAGTGATAGACGTAATCTTTAAAACAATAGGGTGGAATGATGAATTAAAGCTCTTTATATTTTATGTGGAAGAGGAAAAAGCATATAGACATTTATTTAGGCTTGCTTGTGGCTATCATTCAAGAATAGTAGGTGAGGATCAAATTTTAGGGCAAATTAAAAATGTCTATATTGAATCCTTAGAAGAAGGTACATGTAGTGGAGAGTTAGGAAGATTATTTCAAGAAGGAATAACCTGTGGTAAAAAGTTTAGAACAGAAGCAAAATTGTTTGAGATACCAGTTTCATCTATTTCAGTTGCAATTTCTATTATGTTAAAAGAAAAATGTAAAAAAGTTATGGTTATTGGTTATGGAGAAATAGGAAGACTTGCTGTTAAATATCTTTTATCACATAAGGTGGAAAATATATATTTAGTAGTTAGAGAGCCGGGAAAAATTAAGGATTTACATGAGGAAAATGTAAAAATTATAAATTTCAAAGAAAAAAATCAATTTATTCAAGAAGTAGATTCTATAATATCCTGCACTAATGCTCCACATGCTGTTGTTTTAAAAGATGATATTGTAGAAAGAAGAGAGACATTATCTATATTTGATATGGCGGTACCAAGAGATGTTGAAGTAGAAGTTGGATTATTAAATAAAGTAAAAGTATATAATATTGATGAAATAAGTGAAGTTGATGACGAAAATAAAGCATTAAGAGTTCAAAGAATGTCAGAATATAAGTATATTTATGAAGAATATTTAAAGGAATATATGGAATGGAAGGCTCTTCGAGAGATTTCGCCAATTATAAAAGAATTAAAGATGAAAGGCGAAGAGGTATACTCAAAAAGATTAAATACTTATCAAAATAAAAGTAGGGATCTAAAAGATGAAGGGCTTGTAAAAATGTTATTAAAAAGTACCTCAGATGCTTATATTAATAGAGCTATTGAAGTCATAAAAAATGAGACCCTTGAAGGAAGTGAAGAAGAATGTTTAAGAATAGTGAGGAAGATATTCTTAACAGAGGAATAGAGTTTTCTTTAATATCAGTATTTTCAAAAAAACTAAGAGTAGGCATTATTGGAGCAGGACGAGGTGGCTTTATTAAAGCAAAGCATTTTTTTAATCAAGGATGCTTAGTGGAGGTCTTAGCAAAAGAAATAGGGGAAGAATTTAAACAGTTTAAGGGAGAAAATATACAAATATATAAAAAAGAATATGATAAAAACTTTATAAAAAATAAGCATTTGGTTATTATAGCTATAGATGATAAGAATAAAAAAGAAGAAATAAAGAGAGATTGCGAAGAAGAAAGTAGGATATACATAGATTCAACAGAATTTATGGAAGGAATGGGGTCAATACCAATGCAAAAAGATTTGAAAAATATTGTTGTTGGTGTTAATACAAGAAGAGGAAATCCTAAAGGAAGTAGATTTATAGCGCAAAAGGTAGAAGAAGAACTATTAAAATATGATGATTTTATTGGTTATACTACTATATTAAGAAATAGGTGTAAAGATAGTAGTATTAAAAAAGTTTTAACAGATTTTATTTCTACAGAAGATTTCTTTTTCTTTTATAAAATAAAAAAATCTAATATAATATTAAAAATGTTTTTTAAGGAAAAGGATTTTAATAATGAGTAAAAAATTAAGTGATTTAGAATTATTCTCTGGATTAAAGCAAGAAACAATAGATTCTCTTACTTCCTTATGTATAGAAAAGCAGTATAAAAAAGGTGAACATATATTTTTTGATAAAGATAAGGTAACCACAATATTTATTGTCTTAAAAGGAAAGGTTACATTATATAAGATAGGTGAAAAAGCCCATAAAAGAATTATTTTTATACTAGGAGAAGGAAAAATAATAAATGATGTTGTATTAGATGATTTACCAGCATCGATAAGTTGTGAGGCTTTTGAAGATAGTGAAATCTTATGTTTTGATAGAGATGAATTTGTAAAAATTATGTCAAAGGACTTTGAACTAACTACTGTAGTAATTAATTCATTATCTAAAAAAGTAAGAAGATTATATAGACAGATAAAAAATGCTACTCCTATTAAGATTGAAAAGAGAGTTGCTGCAAAGCTATGGAAACTTGCTAAAGACCATGGAGTGGAGGTTGAAGATGGAGTTGAGATAGGGCTTAATATAAGTATTACTTATCTTGCAGATATGTTTGGAACTCCAAGAGAAACTATTTCTAGAGCGTTAAAAGTATTGCAAAAGGAAGAACTTATAGTATTAAATGGTAAAAAAATCATTGTAAAAGATAAAAATAAACTAGCTAAATATTTTAAAAATAATTAAACTTTGTGAGAATTATCACAGAGTTTTTTTTATATTGTTATTATAATAACGATATAAGAACAAAGACAAGTTTTCTGTAAGGAGATGTGGATATGGGATATAGATTAACTCTAGAAAATATGAATAAGCTTATAGTTCAATTACAAAAGAATAGTGAAGTATATGCTCCTAAAGTTTTTGAAGGAGAAGGAACTTTTTCAGATACAGATAGAATTAGATATGGAAAGATAAATAAAATAGAAGAAATAGAATTTGATAAAAAATCAGATTTTTCATATAAGGAAGTACTTTTACCAATAACACAAGTTTTATTCTTCTTTACAGAAGATAAGGTGAAAGAAGCAGAGGTAGAAGAAAAGAATTTAGTAGTATTCCTAAGAAGCTGCGATTTACATGGAGTTAAAAGAATAGATGATATCTATCTAAGAAATGGATTTGTTGACCCTTATTATAAAAAGATTAGGGAAAAGACAAAGTTTATAGTGTTTGGATGCGAAAAAAGCTTTGAAAATTGTTTTTGTGTAGATATGGGAACTAATAAAACTGATGAATATGATTGTTACATAAAAGTAGATGGAAATGAAGTTTTATTAGATGTTAAAGATAAAGAAATTGAAGAATTAGTAAAAATATTTGCTGAAGAAGATATTAATGTTATACCTGAATTTGTAGAAAAGAATGAAGTAAAGGTTAATATCCCTGAAAATTTAGACTTATCAGTAATGGATTCTAAGATGTGGGATGAATATTCTCAAAGATGTATAGCCTGTGGAAGATGTAACTTTGTATGTCCAACATGTACGTGCTTTACAATGCAAGATGTTATTTACAGAGATAATGGCAAGGTAGGAGAAAGAAGAAGAGTATGGGCATCATGTCAAGTTGACGGGTATACAGATATGGCAGGTGGCCACAGCTTTAGAAGAGCTAAGGGTGAAAGAATGAGATATAAGGTTCTTCACAAAGTTTATGATTATAAGAAGAAATGGGGATATCACATGTGTGTTGGATGTGGTAGATGTGATGATATCTGTCCAGAGTATATATCATTCTCAAATTGTATTAATAAGTTAGAAAAAGCTATGGATGAGGTGAAGTAGTATGCATAATGAATATTTGCCATTTGTTTCAGAAGTTTTAGATGTTATTAAACATACAGATATAGAATATACATTTAGAATGTCATTTAAAGGGAATGTAAAGCCTGGACAATTCTTTGAAGTTTCTATTCCTAAGTTTGGAGAAGCTCCAATATCAGTTAGTGGAATAGGAGAAGATTATGTTGACTTAACTATTAGAAAAGTAGGAAAGGTAACAAACGAAGTTTTCACTAAATATAAGGGAGATAAGTTATTTTTAAGAGGACCTTATGGAAATGGATTCGATGTAGAAAACTATAAAGGAAGAGAAGTTGTTATAGTTGCTGGTGGTACTGGACTTTCTCCAGTAAAGGGAATAGTAGATTACTTCTCAAAGAATCCTCAAGATGCAACAAGTACAAGAGTTATAGCAGGATTTAAGTCTCCTAAGGATATGTTATTTAAGGAAGACATGAAGGAGTGGGAAAAGAATATAAACTTCACTTTAACAGTAGATTCTGCTGAAGAAGGATATGAAGGAAATGTTGGACTAGTTACAAAGTATATTCCAGAACTTAAGTTTGAAGATATGGATACTGCACAAGTTATTGTAGTTGGACCTCCAATGATGATGAAGTTTACTGTGGCTGAGTTCTTAAAGCTTGGAATGAAGGAAGAAAACATTTGGATATCACATGAAAGAAAGATGTGTTGTGGACTTGGAAAATGCGGACACTGTAGAATAGATGATACATATGTATGTCTAGATGGACCAGTATTTAATTATTCCAAAGGCAAACTTTTAAGAGATTAGGGGTGTAGTTAATATGGATATAAATACTAAAAAGTTAAAAAAGAACGCTTTTAGAATAACAAAAACTAGAGGAATTACTGCTTCAAGAGTAAGAGTTCCAGGTGGACACTTAAAAGCAGAGTATCTTGGATTAATTCAAGAAATAGCTGATACTTATGGAAATGGTACTGTTCATTTAACAACTAGACAAGGGTTTGAAATACCAGGAATTAAGTTTTCAGATATAGACAAGGTTAATGAATTATTACAACCTATTATAGAGGGATTAGATATAAATCAAGAAATCCCAGGTAAGGGATATACAGCAGCAGGAACAAGAAATGTATCTGCATGTATAGGAAATAATGTTTGTCCATATGCAAACTATAATACTACTAATTTTGCTAAGAGAATTGAAAAAGAAATTTTCCCTAATGATCTTCATTTTAAGATAGCATTAACAGGATGTCCAAATGATTGTATTAAAGCTAGAATGCATGATTTTGGTATTATAGGTATGACAATGCCACAATATGACTCAGAAAAGTGTGTATCTTGTGGTGCTTGTGTAAGAGCTTGTAAGAAGAAGTCTACAGAAGCTTTACATGCAGAAAACTATAGGGTTATTAGAGATCACAGAAGATGTATCGGATGTGGGGAATGTGTAATTAATTGTCCTACAGGTGCTTGGACTAGAAGCAAGAAGAAATATTATAGACTTACTATCATGGGAAGGACAGGTAAGAAAAATCCAAGACTTGGAGAAGATTTTATTATATGGGCTGATGAAGATAGTATAGTTAAGATTATAAACAATTGTTACAAATATGTTGAACAATATATAGATAGAAATGCTCCAGGTGGAAAAGAGCATGTAGGTTATATTGTTGATAGAACTGGATTTATGGAATTTAAGAAATGGGTTCTTGAAGGAGTAGAATTACCGGAGGATGCTATAGTAAAAGACAATGTTTATTGGAGCGGAGTTAAATATAGAGAGTAGTTTTAAAGAGAGGGATTGCTATGCAGTCCCTCTCTTTGATAAAAGTTTATTTATTGTTTTCTACAGGGAATAGCTTCATTCCATCCCCTTCTAGTTTATAGTAGTTACTTACAATAGTAATGGATTCCCCTCCTATTACTGTATAGTTATAATATTTTAATTCAGGAGATTTAGTATCATATTCTTTCACTTTAAATGCTTTAATGTCAAATTCAACATCTCTCATTTTATCTAGTAAGCCTTCATAATATTGAGTGTATCTAACTTTAGCAGGTTTATTATTTTTTACATTATCTAAGAAGTTTTTAAGAGGAGTACTATCTACATATTTTTCTTCTTTAGCGTCATAAACTAAATCATTATTTTTTATAGATTGTTCTTTGGTATATGGGGTAGCAATGTTAGATTCTATTAGGTTTTCTTCAGGTTGTTCTTGTAATCCACTGGTAACTTCTTCTTTTGGAGAAGGATTAGATTGAATAACTTCATTTTTTGAGGTATTACAGGATATTAACGCAATTGGTAAAGCTAACAAAAGACAAAAAGATATAAATTTATTCTTCATAAAGTTTTCTCACCCTTTTTATTTATTTTCTATAATTTAAGAGTAGCAGTTTACATAAGGATAGTGTTTACAAATAAATTACAAGAAATGTATTTAAAACTACATATAATTAAACGCCTTTTGAAAAGATAAAAAATACCTATTGGACTTGGTAAATGATAGAATATAATATAGAAATATGAGGCAATATAAATTAATGAGGTGAAATAAATGAGTTTAATTATAGCAACAAGAAAAAGTAAGCTTGCTCAGGTTCAAACTGAGAGAGTTATGGAGTTATTAAAAGAACAACAAAATATAGATTCTGAAAAGTTATTAGTTGTTACAGAAGGTGATAAAAGATTAGATGTAACTTTAGATAAGATAGGTGGAAAAGGACTTTTTACAAAGGAAATAGAAATAGCATTAATAGAAGGAAAAGCAGATGGTGCAGTACATAGCATGAAAGATGTTCCTTTTCAATTAGCTGAAGAATTTGAACTTGTTGCAATGCCTGAAAGGGAAGATGTTAGAGATGCATTTATTTCACGAAAAGGTATTAATTTTAGTGAATTAAGGCAAGGTGCAAAGATAGGAACAAGTAGTAATAGAAGAGCTGCACTTTTAAAAGAGATAAGAAGTGACTTAGAGATTGTACCTATTAGAGGTAATGTTCAAACTAGGCTTAAAAAGATGGAAGAACAAGAGTTAGATGGTATAATTTTAGCCTCTGCAGGATTAAAAAGATTAGGGATGGAGGAAATAATAACAGACTATTTTGACCCTAATATATTCATCCCAGCAATAGGTCAAGGTGCTCTTGGAATAGAGTGTTTAAAAAATAGTAAAAATAAAGAGTATTTTAAGGCTTTAGATAATAAGATGGTACGTTTAGAAGTAGAAGCAGAAAGAAGCTTCATGAAAGCTCTAAATGGAGATTGTCATAGCCTTATAGGAGCTTATTCAATTATAGAGGGAAGTAAAATATATATGATTGGAACTTATATGGTGAATGGAAAAATAATAAAGAAAGATATAGATGGTTCCATAGAAGAAAACATAGAGCTAGGAAAAAGATTAGCAGAAAAAGTATTAAGTTGTGGAAGGTAGTAAAATGAGTAAGGCGTATATAATAGGAACAGGTCCTGGAGATGAGGAATTATTAACTTTAAAGGCTATAAAGGCATTAGGAGAATGTACTGCAGTTCTTTATGACAGATTAGTATCCAATAATGTTTTAAATTATTTAAGTGAGGACTGTGAAGTTTATTATTGTGGTAAAGAACCTGGTGCTCATTATAAAACTCAAGACGAAATAAATGAAATGATAGTAAAGCTTGCTAATGAAGGTCATTTAGTAGGAAGAGTTAAAGGGGGAGACCCTTATGTATTTGGTAGAGGTGGCGAAGAGGTTCTAGCTTTAGAAAAAGAGGGAATAGACTTTGAGGTTATTCCTGGAGTTACTTCACCTATAGCTGTATTAAACTATGCGGGTATTCCTATAACTCATAGAGGTATTGCACAAAGTTTTCATATAGTAACGGGAATGACAGCTGTTGAAGAAAAAATAAACTTTGAAGCTTTAGCAAATGAAACTGGAACCCTTGTATTTATGATGGGCCTTAGTAATTTAGAAAAAATAGTAGAAAATTTAACGAAGTATGGAAAGAATATTAATACCCCTGCAGCTGTAGTAATGAGGGGAACATCATCCAAGCAAAAAAAGGTTGTTGGAACTTTGGATAATATTGTAGATAAAGTTAAAGAAGCAGGACTACAATCACCTTGCATTATTGTAGTGGGAGATGTGGTTAATTTAAGCAATAAGCTATCTTGGTATGAAAAAAAGCCCCTATTTGGGTGGAATATTTGTGTAACACGCTCTAGAGAGCAAGCATCAAGCTTAAAGGATAAGCTAACTAAGTTAGGTGCAGAGGTTACAAGTATAAGTTCTATTAAGATTGAGAAAACCTTAGAAAACCTAGATGAATATGTAGAAAAGTTAGATAAATACCATCACATAATTTTTACTTCAGTAAATGGGGTTAATATTTTCTTTGACTATTTAATAGAAAAAAATTACGATATAAGAAGGTTAAAAGCTAAATTTTCTGTAGTTGGAAAGGCTACTAAGAAAGCTTTAGCACAAAGAGGAATACAAGCTTATAAAATGGCTAGAGAATTTGTTGGTGAGGGGCTTTTTGAAGCTATTAAGGAAGATTTAAAACCTGGAGAAAAGGTGTTAATTCCATGTTCATCAAAGAGTAGAACTTTCTTAAAGGATGAAATTGAAGCTTTAGCATTAGAAGTGGATAGAGTTCATACCTATAATACAGTTCCAGGGAAGGTTCAAAATAAAAGAAGTTTTGATGAAGTAGATATAGTATTATTTACTAGCCCAAGTACAGTGAATAATATGGTAGATATGGTTGGAATTGAAGAAGTTAAGAAAAAGAAATGTATTGCAATAGGTCCTATTACTTTCAAGGCTTTAAAGGAACGTGGAATAGATGGGCTTATGTGTAAGCAACATTCAGAGGATGGATTTTTAAGGGAAATTGTTGAGATTGTGAATAAGGAAGTGTAGTAAATGATTAATAGAGGAAGAAGACTTAGAAGAGATGAAAATATTAGAGCATTAGTTAGGGAAACAACTCTTTCACCAGATGATTTTATTTTACCTATTTTTGTTGTTGAAGGTGAAAATATAAAAAGGGAAATAAGCTCTTTACCAGGATGTTATCATTATTCATTAGATAGACTTCATGAAATCATTGAAGAAGTAAGAGATGCTAAAGTAAGAGGAGTTATTCTTTTTGGTATACCTAAAACTAAAGATTGTTGTGGTTCAGAGGGCTTTGCTAAGGATGGAATAGTGCAAAAAGCTGTTAGAAAAATTAAGGAAATTGATTCTAATATATTTGTAATTACAGATGTTTGTATGTGCGAGTATACAGATCATGGACATTGTGGTATCTTAGATGGGGAATATGTAGATAATGATAAAACATTAGAATATTTGTGTAAAATTGCAGTATCTCATGCAGAAGCAGGAGCAGATATGGTAGCACCATCTGACATGATGGATGGTAGAGTAGGTTATATAAGAGAAGCCTTAGATGATAATGGGTACAAAAACGTATCAATAATGAGTTATTCAGCTAAGTATTGTTCTGCATTCTATGGACCATTTAGGGAAGCAGCGGATTCTGCACCTAAGTTTGGTGATAGAAAGACTTATCAAATGGACCCAGCTAATAGAAGAGAAGCTTTAAAAGAAGTAGAGATGGACCTTGAAGAGGGAGCAGATATAGTTATGGTAAAGCCAGCTCTTTCTTATTTAGATATAATAAGAGAAGTTAAGGATAATACCATAGTTCCAGTTGCAGCTTATAGCGTAAGTGGTGAGTATGCAATGGTAAAGGCAGCAGCTAAAGCAGGGCTAATTGATGAGGAAAGAATAGTTATGGAAATGCTTACTTCCATAAAGAGGGCTGGAGCTGATATAATAATAACCTATTATGCAATTTATGCAGCAAAGAAGATAAGAGGTTAATGCTAACCTTTTACTCTTCATTTTTGTTAGGAAAGGAAAGTAATTTATATGAGTAATGAAAGCATTTTTAATGAAAGTAAGAAATATATGCCTGGTGGAGTAAATAGTCCAGTTAGAGCTTATAGAAATATGGGAATGAATCCTCCTGTAATTAAGAGTGGAAAAGGTGTAATTATAACTGATGAGGATGGAAAAGAATATATAGATTTCGTTTTAGCTTGGGGACCTTTAATATTAGGCCACTGCAATGATGGAGTTATAAAAGCTATTAAAGAAACATCAGAAAATGCATTAGCCTTTGGAGCACCTACTAAGTTAGAACTAGAAATGGCTCAGTTCCTTTGTGAAACTATGCCTAATGTAGAGATGGTAAGAATGGTTAACTCAGGTACAGAAGCTACTATGAGCGCTATAAAGCTTGCAAGAGGATATACAAAAAGAGATAAAATAATTAAATTTGCTGGATGTTATCATGGACATTTTGATGGATTTTTAGTAGAAGCAGGCTCAGGGGTTTTAACTGAAGGAATCCCGGGATCTCTTGGAGTACCAGAAGAAAGTGTTAAGAACACATTAATTGGTGTTTATAATGATGAAAATCAAGTTAGAGAATTATTCAAAAATTATGGTAAAGAAATAGCAGCAGTAATTATAGAGCCTGTAGCAGGTAATATGGGTGTTGTTAAGGCGCAAGAAAAGTTTATTAAAAAGCTAAGGATGTATTGTGATAGATTTGGAGCCTTACTTATATTTGATGAAGTTATGTCAGGATTTAGAGTATCATTTACAGGAGCTCAAAGTCTTTTTGATGTAAAACCAGACTTAGTAACATATGCAAAAATAATGGGAGGAGGACTTCCATGTGGTGCATATGGTGGTAGAAAAGAGATTATGGAACATCTTTCACCATTAGGTGGAGTATATCAAGCTGGAACAATGTCAGGAAATCCAATAGTAATGGCAGCAGGGCTTGCAACATTAAGACAACTATACGATCATCCAGAATACTATAATCACATTGAAAATGTAGGAAAGAAGCTTGAGGATGGTATTAATAAGATTAAAGAAAAGTATAGTTTCCCAGTTACTATAAATAGAGCAGGTGGAATGTTTACTATATTCTTCAAAGATGGGGAAGTAACATCTTATGACCAAGTTAAGGAATGTGATGAAGAAAGATTTAAGAGATACTTTACTCATATGATAAACAGTGGCTTTAATATAGCACCATCACAATATGAGGCATCATTCCTATCAACAACACATAATATTACACATGTTTTTAAATTCTTAAAAGCATTTGAAGAATTTATTAAAAAGGAAGTAGAGTAAAATGAAAAAGGTCATATTATTAACCTCTTTTGGAACATCTGAAAGAAAAGGGATAGAAAATAGTATTGACCCAATAGAAAGAGATATAAATAAAGCTTTTCCAGATTATAGAGTAATTAAAGTCTTTACTTCTAGACATATAAGAGAAAAGTTACTTTTAAAGCATGATATACAAGTTCATAGTTTAGAGGGAGCTTTAAAAAGAATATATAAAGAGGGTGTGGAGGAAGTAATAATACTTCCTCTTCATCTTATTAGAGGTAAGGAACAAGATAATATTGAAGAGATTGCTGAGAGCTATAAAGATAAATTTAAATCTATGACCATAGCAGAGCCATTGCTATCCTTAGAGGAGCATGGTGGTCTTAGTAAAATGGATGATATTATTGAAAAAGTTATATCTATAAAGCCGAAGGATGAACCTATACTTTTTATTGGGCATGGTATTAAAAATACTTGTGACGTACCATTTATATTAGTTAGAAAGGAACTTAAAAAGAGAAATATAAAAGGAATATACTTTGCAACTTTAGCAGGAAATCCAACTTTTGATGAAATAGTAGAAGAGCTTAAAAAAGACAATGTAAACTCCTTAACAGTAACCTCTTTTTTAATAGTGTCAGGGTACCATGCTAAGGTGGATATATTTGGAGAGAATAAAGAGTCTTGGTGTTCGAAATTAGAATTAAATGGATTTAAAGTAAATAAGCAGGATACCTCTTTAGGAGAAAGATATGAATTTAGAGAAATATACCTAAAAAGCCTAATTAAGATACTTGATAAATAGCTTGTCTTATTATAAAATTTTTAAGGATATTTTAAGGGAATTATTTTTACTAAGGAGTGTACGTATGTATATCAATGAACTAAAGACAATATCGCATTCTGCGAGAAAGAAAATGGATATGTTAGAAGATAGCTTTGCAAAATATGGTTTATCTTCAATGCTTGGTGGATTATATGTTTGTTTTGGTACAATGTTGGCCTATGTTATAGGTGGACTTTTAGGTACTGCAGATTCACCATGGACAAAAATAGTAATGGGATTATCATTTGGTATTGCATTATGTTTAATAGTTTTTGCTGGAGCTGATTTATTTACAAGTAATACAATGACAATGGTAATTGGTGCAAACCAAAAAGAAACTAAGTGGATTGATGTAGCTAAGATATGTGGATTTAGCTGGCTTGGAAATTTCTTAGGTTCAATTATTGCAGCAGTTTTATTTGTAGAAGGTGGATTAATAAATGAATCTACTGCTTACTATATGGTTAAAACTGTTGAGAGCAAGATATCTCTTACTGCACCTGAGATGATTATCAGAGGAATATTCTGTAACATTCTTGTTTGCTTAGCTTCTTGGATGTTTTATAAGATGAAGAGTGAATCAGGAAAGATAATGATGATTCTTTGGTGTGTATTTGCATTTATGACAGCTGGATATGAACACAGTATTGCTAATATGGGATTGTTTGCAATAGTTAAATTAATTCCAGCAGGAAGTGGACTAGCTTTAAGTGCTATGGCTAAGAATCTTATATTTGTTACCATTGGTAACTTTATAGGTGGAGCTGGAGTAATAGCTGGATCATATATTTTCTTAACAGGAAAGAAGAAATAATTTTTAGAGAGAAGAGGAACTGAGTGAAGTTCTTCTTTTTTTATTTCCTTAACTTTAATATCAACCCAACTTTTATATTAAAAATAAAAATAATATTATTAATATAAATAATAAATTTTAGAGAAATTCTTTTAAAATAAAAATTCTTATAAATATAACAATATATAAATATAAAAATATAACAATATATAAATATATTAGAGGTGTAAGGGGGAAGAAGTCTTTATTCCTTACAGCCTTTGGTTGATGATATAAAAAAACAACTTTATAATGAAGGTGTTGGAGAATTTTGTGAAGAGGGTTGATTGGTAAATGAATTTTTTTGATTTAGTTAGTAAAAGACAAAGCGATAGAGGATATTTAGATAAAAAGGTTGATAGGGAATTAATAGAAAAAATAATTGAAGGGGCAAGGCTTGCTCCATCTGCATGTAATGCTCAACCTTGGAAATTCATAGTTGTTGATGATGAGAATAAAAAACAAAGTCTAGTTAAGGGATTGTATGATCCATTAGTAGGACTAAATAAATTTGCCATTGAAGCACCTGTTTTTATTGTGGTGGTAGGAGAGAAGAGAAATTTAGTATCGGGAATTGGACAAAAGATTAAGGGGATGGATTATACCTCTTTAGATATAGGTATAGCTTGTGAACATATTTGTTTAGGAGCTGCTGAGCTTGGTCTTGGAACTTGTATGATGGGATGGTTTAAGGAAAAGTTAATAAAGGAACTTTTAAGTATTCCTAAAAACAGAGAAATTAAGTTAGTTATATCCTTAGGATATCCATCAAGTGATGTTACAAGAAGGAAAGTTAGAAAAAATGTAAAGGATATAATTAATTATAATGAATATTGATTTATAACTTGTTGACAGATAAATAAATATGATATGATTATATTTATACAAAAGTATGGGAGGGTTTATAATGGACGAAACAACATCGTTAATGGGATTAATGGCAGTAGTAAATATGTTATTTGGAGTTGTAAATTATGTTTTATCATCCTTAGCAATTTATAAGATAGCAAAGGTAGAAAAAGTAAAATGTCCATGGCTTGCTTGGATACCTTTTGCAAATTCATATATGGTAATTAAAGTGGCTGGCGGTAATATGATAATGATAGTACTAGCTATCGTAAGTTTTATTACAGGTGCGGTATCAACTGCTATAGTGGATAATATAGCATTTACTATAATTGGTGCAATTGTTTCTGTAGCTTGGTCTATTTATGCAATTACACTATATAATAAACTTTGTGACAGATATAATGTGAACGTAGTGCTTTTTATAGCTTCGTTTTTAGCTCCAGTAGCATTATATATTAGAGTTCTTTCAACATTCTACATTCCATTATTATTAATAGGATTCTATGCACATTATAAGTTATATAAGAATGCAGCAAAGGGACCTTCTACAAAGGTAAAGGTTCAAAGTAGAATGGTATTATCTAACAAAAAGAAAAAGAAAAAATAGTTATTTATATGGACTGTTACAAAAGGTTAACTCCTTTGTAACAGTCTTTTAATTTTTGTGAAGTAATAATAAATATTACTTATCTATTGAACATATACTTGAAATAATGATATAATGCCAAAAGAATATTGAAAGTTTAAATAATGATGAAAGGAAGTACAAAATGAAAAGATTGTTTAAATTATTAAGTTTATCAATTTGTATGGTTATAATGGGTACCTTCTTTATAGGATGTAATAAAGATTCTTCAAAGGAAATTAATTTTCTTAACTATGGAGAAAATATAGATGAAGAAACTATAAAAGAATTCCAAGATAAGTTCGGTATCAAGGTCAACATAACTACTTTTGATGATATGGAAACAATGTATCAAAAAATTAAAGATGGAGGAGTAAAATACGATGTTATTTTAGTATCTGACGCTTTAATGCCAAGAATGATTAAAGAAAATCTTGTTCAAGAGTTAAATAAGGATAATATTCCTAATATTTCTCAAATGGATGAGGCATATTTAAATCTTGATATTGATCAAGGTAACAAGTACTCAGTTCCTTATATGTTTGGAACAGTAGGGTTAATTTATAATAAGGATGTAGTAACAGAACCTGTTGACAGTTGGGATATACTTTGGAATGAAAAGTACAAAGGAAAAATCTTTATGTTTGATACATATAGAGATACAATGGGAGCTGCTTTAAAGAAGTTAAATTACTCTTTAAATACAACCAATCCAAAAGAAATTGAAGAGGCAAAACAATTATTACTAGATCAAAGAAAGTTAGTTAGCCCATTATATGGGGTTGATAATGGAACAACAATGATTCCAGCAGGTGAATCTGATATAAATATGATTTGGTCTGGAGAAGGATTAAATTTACAAGATGAGTATCCAAACTTAGTATATGTTGTGCCTAAGGAAGGAGCAAATTTCTGGATTGATAGCTTATGCATACCTCATAATGCATCAAATGTTGAAGGGGCTGAAAAGTTCATAAACTTTGTAAGTGATAAGGAAAGTGCTTTAAGAATTGCTGATGAAATTGGATATACAACACCAAATAGAGAAGCAAGACTAGAACAACCAGAAGAGGTTAGAAATAACCCTAATGCATATATGCCTAAAGAAATAATGGATAGATGCGAAATATATACAGACTTCCCAAGCGATGTTAAGAAAATATATGATGATGCTTGGACAGAAATAAAATCTGTTAATTAATGATTTATAAGGGAAAGCTAATTATAGCTTTTCCTTACTTTTTTATTAACATTGTAGTTAAATGTAAGCTTTTATTATATAATATACAAAAAGGAGTGATATTATGGACGATAGAATCATTGATTTTAACGAGCTTAAGAATAGGGCAAAAGAAAAAGACGAAGATAAGCTTGTAGATAAACTTGAAAATTATATGTACTCTTTATATTATGATATGGCACAAGGTAAAATCACAATGGCTGACTTTACTAAAAATATATATAAATACATGGAAGAAAATAATATAACTCAAGAGCAATTCTTTAATATACAAAAGAAGCTTATGGAGAGATATGGTTTTGATTCATCAATGATAGATGAACAATTAAAGTCAGCAGGAATAAATGTATCAGAGATTAGTAGTGATTATGAAAAGGTAAGAAAAAATATGAGTTTTAACGAAAAGTATAATTCTCAAATAGAAACTAAAGCTATATCAAGATACAGAATAAATAATGATAAAAATAGTGTAACTATAATCTTAGATGAAGAAAAAGTTCTTATTTATAGCGAAGGAAAAATAGACTTAGCTGATTTAGAACTTAGTGACTTCCTGTGTTCATATAAGAAATTAAGAGATAATGGAATATTAGAAATTAAACTTTGTGAAAATACAAAAGACTACCAATATTAATAAATGATTGAAAAGAGAAATTGCAATAGCAACTTCTCTTTTTTAATTTAGTATATTTTTATAAGTGGTAATATATATGTAAATAGTAGAGAGTTATTGGAGGTATATGATGAAAGTTTTTAAGAATGAAGAAGGAGAAGTTCGCTCTGGATGGAAAATACTTATCTTATTTTTGGTTGAGTATCTTTTATTATTTATAATGGCAAATATAATAGGTAGTCTGGTAATGATTTCTACATCTATAAGAGAAAATATATATTTTATACTTATGTTTTCCCAGGAAATTGTTTTGATTCTTACACCGATATTGTCATGGAAGGTTTTATTTAAGAAGGATTTATCTCTTATTGGGTTGAAGGCTTTAAACAAAAAAGAAGTAAAAAATCTAATACTAGGCTTAGTTATGGGGATAATAGCTATTACATTAGTTTTTATTCTGATATTAATTAGTAAAAGTGGAGTTTTAGTAAACAGCTTATTAGAACCTAGATTTTCACTAAGTTTAGTTCTTTATTTAATCTTATTTATATTTGTTGGTTTTGCTGAAGAATTGCTTTCAAGAGGATATATAATTGGGGCAATGGAAGTAAGCAATAATAATAAGTGGTTTGCCATAATGGTTTCAGCAGTTATATTTTCATTAATGCATTATGATAATAATGGATTTTCACTTATTCCTTTTTTAAATATATTTTTAGTAGGAATTTTATTTGGAGTTATGTATGTTAAAACAAAGAGTATTTGGCTTAGTACAGGATTTCATATAACTTGGAACTTCTTTCAAGGGTGCATATATGGAATGCCTGTAAGTGGTATAACTACACCTAAGCTTTATGAAATGACTTTTGTAGGTAATTCTATTTTAAATGGAGGGACTTTTGGACCAGAAGGTGGACTAATTGTTACAATGGTTATAATTTTAATGTTAGTATCACTAGTATTTCTTATAAAAAATAAAAAAATACACTAAAATATATGGATTTTCCAGTTTATTTTATAGAAAAATCATTTATAATATAAAAAGCAAGTAAGATAAGATTATTGGAGGAACATATGAGTATTTTAACAGTTAAGAATATGAATCATGGCTTTGGTGACAGGGCAATTTTTGAAGATGTTTCATTTAGATTATTAAAAGGTGAACACGTTGGATTTGTTGGAGCTAATGGTGAAGGTAAATCTACATTTATGAATATAATAACAAATAAATTAATGCCAGATGAGGGACAAGTGATCTGGTCAAATAATGTTAGAGTTGGATACATGGACCAACATGCAGCTTTAGTAAAAGGACAGTCTATAAGAGATGCGTTAAGAGATGCTTTTAAATATCTTTTCGATTTAGAAGAAGAAATGAATACTCTATATGGAAAGATGGGGGATTGTACACCAGAAGAGCTTGAGAAGATGCTTGAAAGAACAGCTGTAATCCAAGATTTATTAGATAATAATGGGTTCTATGTTATTGATGCAAAGGTTGAAGAAGTAGCAAAGGGGCTTGGACTTTTAGACTTAGGATTAGATAGAGATGTAGATGATTTATCAGGTGGACAAAGAACTAAGATTCTTTTAGGAAAGTTATTATTACAAAATCCAGATATTCTTTTACTTGATGAGCCTACTAACTACCTAGATGAAGAACATATTATATGGTTAAAGAGATACTTACAAAATTATGAAAATGCATTCATATTAATATCACATGATATTCCTTTCTTAAATGAAGTAGTTAATTTAATTTATCATGTTGAAGAAAGAAAGCTAACTAGATACGTTGGTGACTATTATGAATTTAAGAGAATATATGAAGAAAATAAGAAGAGATTAGAACAAGCCTATGAAAAGCAACAAAAGGAAATTGCAAGACTTGAAGACTTCGTTGCTAGAAATAAGGCTAACGTTGCTACATCTAACATGGCTAAATCAAGACAAAAGAAGCTTGATAAAATGGAAAGAATTGAGCTTTCAAAGGATAAGCCAAAGCCTGAATTTAACTTTAAGCCATCTAGAACTTCAGGAAAGGTTATATTTGAAACTAAGGATTTAGTAATAGGTTATGATAAGCCATTAACTAAGCCATTAAATCTTTATATGGAAAGAGGACAAAAGATAGCTTTAGTTGGGGCTAATGGTCTTGGAAAATCTACTTTACTTAAGAGTCTTTTAGGATTGATAAATCCATTAAGTGGGGAAGTAGAAAGAGGAGATTATCAAGAAATAGGATATTTTGAACAAGAAGATAGAAGTGGAAACACTAATACTTGTATTGAAGAAGTATGGTCAGAGTTCCCTTCATTTACTCAATATGAAATAAGAGCTGCCTTAGCTAAGTGTGGATTAACTACAAAGCAATTAGAATCTAAGATTATGGTTCTTTCAGGGGGAGAAGCTGCTAAGGTTAGATTATGTAAAATTATAAATAAAGAAACTAATATATTAATCCTTGACGAGCCTACTAACCACTTAGACCAAGATGCTAAGGATGAATTAGCTAGAGCTTTAAAGGAATATAAGGGATCAATTTTACTTGTATCTCACGAACCAGAATTCTATAGAGAAGTTGCTACTGAAATTTGGAATTGTGAAGAGTGGACAACAAAAGTTGTGTAATAACACAATTTAAAAAGAGTTAGTGTAAATACTAACTCTTTTATTGTTTTAAGAAAAATAATTAGGTATAATTTTAAATTATATGTTTAGAGGTGATAGTGTATGATAGAATGCGAGTTGTGTGGAGAGAGCTTCAACGAAGAAGAGATGAGAGAATGTCCAGAATGTTTAAAAGTAATGTGTGAAGAATGTTATGAAAGACATATGTCTGTTTGTTTTTATGTATCCCAAGAGGGGTATATGGATACCTATGATGAGTAGAGTATACTTCTTGAAATTATGAAACAGGATATTAAAAATAGGTTAATGTTGCAAATATTTAATTGACAAGGGTTCAGTATTAATATATTATTAAAATAAGTATTGATTATATAGGAGTTTATTAACATGATAGGTAGCATAAATGTAAGTGACAGTTTAAAATTAAATATCTATTTTGAGTTTAGCTATTTTAGTTAGGTCTGTATTTATGATAAAAATAATCATCATAGGTACAGACCATTGGTTTTGTATCTATGATGGCTAAGTTTAATATATTATGTAAGTAAACTTGTTATTTTAGCCACGTAGATTAAGTCTATGTGGCTTTTTTAAGTGCGCCCAGCATGGGCGTACACTAATCGGTGAAAGTCCGTAACGGGGGCTGATAGTGCCAACCGTAT
>OIFK01000052.1_pt1 | contig 101352 bp, 92 predicted proteins | sample 1582071 | NCBI WGS metagenome assembly OIFK01 (sample SAMN07501052, study PRJEB24779) | human gut metagenome | isolation source: stool | host: human infant | place: USA: Pittsburgh, PA | reverse complement strand
CAGGCCAGCTCGCAGGTTTTGCACCCGGTGCAGCGGCTGGAATCAATAAAAAATCCATACTGGGTTGTCATCGGTTAATCCTTATGCCTTCTCGATCTGCACCAGGTTCGTGTGCTGCGGGTTGCCTTTCGCCAGCGGTGACGGGCGGTGCGTGGTCAGGGTATTGATGCAGGAGCCGTGATCGACACGATCGCCGTTCATGTTGGCGTCATGCCAGGCGCCCTGGCCCATCGCGCTTACGCCGGGCATGATGCGCGGGGTGACTTTCGCAGCAATGCGCACTTCGCCGCGGTCGTTGAAGACGCGCACCATATCCCCATTTTTGATACCTCGTTGCTCTGCATCCACAGGGTTAAGCCACACCTCCTGGCGACAGGCGGCCTGGAGCACATCTACGTTGCCGTAACTGGAGTGGGTACGGGCTTTAAAGTGGAAACCGAACAATTGCAGCGGGAATTTGCTGCGCTCGGGCGCGTCCCAGCCTTCAAAGGTTGAGGTATAGACCGGCAGCGGGGTGATGGTTTCGTCTTTTTGCAGTTCCCAGGTTGCCGCAATATCCGCCAGCTTGCTGGAGTAGATCTCGATTTTGCCCGACGGGGTTTTCAGCGGATTGGCATCCGGATCGTCACGGAATTTTTTATAGGCCACAAAATGTCCATTTGGATCTTTGCGCTTATAAATACCCATTTTTTTCAGCGCGTCGTAGGACGGCAGCAGCGGATCTTTGGCGACCATTTTGGCGTACAGGTAGCGCAGCCACTGCTCCTGCGTACGGCCTTCGGTGAATTTCTGATGGATATCCGGTCCGAGGCGTTTCGCCACTTCGCTCATGATCCAGTAAATGGGCTTGCGCTCGAACTTCGGGGCGGTAACCGGCTGGAGGAAAATCAGGTATCCCATGTTGCCGGCGTAATCGTTGGGGATGATATCTTCCTGCTCGACGGTCATCAGATCCGGCAGAACAATATCGGCATACTTCGCAGACGAGGTCATGAAGTTATCAATGACGACGATCGTTTCGCACTTGCTCTCATCCTGCAAAATGTCGTGAGTTTTGTTGATATCGGAGTGCTGGTTGATGATGGTATTACCCGCGTAGTTCCAGATGGACTCCACTGTCAGACGGATGGATGGACTTGAAGTAGTTGACTCAACGCTACTTAAGGTCCTGATATGACTGACATTAACCATGACAATACTGTATATCCATCCAGTTCTTTCTCTGGGTCTCCCTATCTGTATCAGCAAGTCTACACCTCAAGTCCTGACACAAGGCTGACACAAATCAACCTACTCGGCGTGGCTTGCTCGCTACTTGCTAAGCCTCAGTTAGTCCGTAGAGCCAATGGTCGATATACTATCCGCTTCAGACTCAAGGGACAGACCATCCCGTTTCTTTCAGTATCGACCCGAAGCACAGACAGGAGAGTAGCCACAATGCGTCAGAGAGAGCTTGCAGCCACAGCTAAGTCCTTCATGTTGGATAGGCCTGATGTCTCGCTACAGGAGCTTACAGAGCACCTCCGGTCTATGGCTGAGCAGTTCCTGACAGACGCTAGTGACGATTACTGGAATGGACTTGAGGTCGCTACTTTGGTGGACGAGAAGTCCAACCTGAAGGAGCTAGCCGCTACGCAAGCCTTAAGTCTGGACCAGCAGAAGGGCATAAGGTTAGCGCTTGAAGTCCTGACCGCAGCACAGCAGAGGGTAGACACTGGTGATACCTCTGGTCTGATTAAGCTGATTAATGATAATAACCATACTGATTACTCAACTATAGGCGACTCTACGTCAATTCTGAAGAATGAGCAGGGGGATAGACCAGCAGTTTTCACACAGGAGCCCCAACCTGAGGTCACTATCGCTGACCAACCAGCTATCTGTAGTTTTTCTGAGCTAGTGTCCTCGCTGCTGGCTGAGAAGGTCCAGACCCTGAAGTCCTCCAGCTACAAGGACCTGTCGTCCTCACTGAATACCGTCTCTCGGTTCTTACCTGAAGACATGGACCTGATGTCCCGCTCTGAGTGGCTGGCTGTCAGGGACTCCATGCTGGCTGCTGAGGTGAGACCATCGACAATCAACAAGCTGCTGACTAAGGCGAAGATGTGTCTTGATTATGGCCTGATGAATGGGCAACTTGAGGGCCGCAACCCTATTGAACGGATGAAGCTGACCAAGGATATCGACTCCAAGCGCAGAGCGTTCACAGACGAGGAGCTGGAGAGACTTCTGGTCCGTGTTGAGTCTGAGTATCAGTTCACACGACACACGGCTCACACGACCTCTGAGGCCCGTAGATGGGCGTCTCTGGTGTCTGTGGTCACTGGCGCGAGGTCTGCTGAGGTCTGCCACCTGACTAAACGTGACATTGTAACCTTAGACAATGGACTGGTCTGTATCGACATTAACGAAGATGGGGACGGTAAGTCTGTGAAGAACAAGCATTCAGTCCGACTTGTGCCGTTGACCGATGGGGCCTGTGGTCTTGACCTGAAGTCCTTCCTCAAATGGGTAGACATGCAGCCTGACGAGGGTCCTCTCTTCGGGATGACTCCAAGCGCATACTCTAGCTGGTTTAACTCTAGGGTCCTGACTGAGGCCCTAGGAGACTCTCAGGATGTCTCTCTCCACAGTCTGAGGCATTGGCTAGCGACCCGCATGAAAGAGCGTGGAGTCAATCTGGTGGATGCTCAGGGCATCTTAGGTCACAGCAGCCAGTCAATTACGTATGACCTGTACGGGAAAGGACATGCAGTGGGGAGACTCGCGGAGGTGCTTAAGACAGCTTTACTTTAAGTAGGAAGACCCAAGGTGGGAGACCATAGATAGCTATGGTTTGTGCCTTGGGTCACTGAAGTCTGACTGAAGTTATGGAGGGTGATATTAATCATAATCCCTCCTGACTGTAGGTCCACTGGTTCGCCTTCGGCTGTCTGACCCTAAGTCTGTCTGTGGTCTTATTTAAACTGCGTCCTAAACTCAGCTCCCTCCAACTTTCCATTAGCTTTCAGTATCTTACAATAATCCCTCACCTTCGGAAGTTTGGGCTCAGACCCTTAACTATCACCCTAGGAGAGACACTCCTGTCCTCCATCTAACCGAAACCGCTGCTACCCACTGCAAGTAGCCAACCTTAAGAGGAGGCCCATCCATGGCTATTACAATTCAATGCTACTCAGAGTCCGACAATGAGGCCTTCTTCGGTGGAGACCTCGACCATGAGCAGCTACCAGCGCCGACCTATGATGAACCTAAGGCCCGTACAGGTAAGCCGCCTGTGGTCATCGACAATCGGTCTGTGAGGCTGTGGCTGATTGAAACAGGATGTCTATCCTATTCACAGCTTGCTGAGGCCTACCCATGGGCAGACGATGTGTTTACAGGGCTGTCACGTCCTTCAGGTCTCTCTAACAGCGGGGGACTCCCGGTCTCCAAGGCCTACCTGTTCGCTGCCTTATATGGCACCAACGATATCTTCTCCCGCAATACTGACATCTCCTACACGGCAATCACGGGTCGCTCCCCGTCTCCTCGCTACCTACGCCACGTTAACTCTGTACTTCAGGCTACCTCTGTGAACATGAAGAAGGTGCTCTGTGATAAAGGGATGATGGAATAAGCACTCACTATAGGGGACCAGACCCTAAACTATCACTATAGGGAGACCTACTTCCGCCTCTGAGTCTGATGCGTCAGAACATGCGAGCATCTGGTCAACCGACATTAAGTATCTCTCCTAAGTAATCAAGGCCCGTGACCGCCTCTGTCAGACCTCCTGTATGACCTCCAGCTCGTTAGCGTTCTTCAGTCACTACTCATTGGCTTAAGTCTATCACCGCTCACCATCTGGAGTCCTTACAGCTCGTCCTGACATGCGGTCGCACCTTTATACATATGGAGACACGCTAGTTATCTAGTAGCCAGTAGGAAAAAGATTAACATGGTCTTCACACGACCTTATTACCTCAAGTCTTTCTGTATGTCTCCTGTTGCCTGTGAGTCTCCCTATCGTTGGGGGCTTGAGTAGGCTTTCAGGGTGTGACTTCAGGAGGCATAACAAAAGGAGTACAACGATATGTCAACTCAACCCTTAATGAAGCATGAAGTAGTTCTTCCTGTCATCGTTGACGGCTATCACTGGGCCTGTAATCAGGACCGTATGTGGAACCTGAACGAGCTACATAAAGAGCTTGAGCTTCCATCTGCTAAGGAGCCGGGTCAGTGGCGTTCTAGCGTCAGGACGCTTCTTGACCAAGATGCAAATTTGCATGTTGCTCATGGTGGTTCGACTCCGGGGACATGGGCTACTGAAGAGGCGGCTATTGCCTATGTGATGTGGGTCTCACCTGATGCCGAACGCCTTCAGGCGAAAGCTGACCAAGAACAGCGCTTCAAGTCCTTTGCCGAAGCTCTGGCGGGAGGTGCCTCTTATGACTTCTGACAATAAGCAGGAATACACCATTCATATCTTCGGTCAGGACATTACCAGTCAGGACGGATTGTTTCGACTGGATGAGATACGCCGGGTAGGCATTCAGATTGGTAAGGTAGAAGATAACCGTAGTACCGAGGTTGCTCGCTTCATGAGAACCAGGGCTGGTAGAAGTCTAACCAACCCAGAAAACGGGTTTGTTAAAAAGATTAACATGGGTCACTTAGGGACCTCGTGGCTGGCTGACCCAGTAGCCGCTATAGAGTTCGGTCGGTGGTTGGACCTTGGGTACGGACTGGCAGTAACCCGAGCCTTCGTGTCTATGACCTCCAGCGCCACCGTGCAGTCTGCTGTAGCGTCTGCTGAGGACATCAAGCCGGAGACCAAGGAATTCATCCAGCGTCATGGCACAGGCCTCTACATCGCCGGACGTGAAGTCTCACAGGCTGAGTATTCAGACTATCAAGCTGTGACCGCTGGCCGCTGTGAGTGGAGGTAAGTAATCATGGCTATGATTGACCCACGCACACCTGAGGGCCGCATGACTCTCCGTTACCGTGGCTACCGGACTGAGGTCATCCTGAAGGAGCTTGGTCTGGACCCGGAAGATAAGACCCGCCAGCACCAATCACGAGACGAGCTGATAGCGCAACTGGTCGCTATGAAACTGTCTGCCTAATTTTAAAACCTTTTGAGATGACCGATGCGGGGAGACCCGTAGGCGCTACTGCGTCTGCGATACCGATAGTCTCAACTCTCAAGAGGAGAATTACCTATGATGTTCAACAACAACAACTGGAAGCTGTCAGTCACCGACATCAACCTTTATGAAAACACTGTGAGTCTGGACGGTCAGCCCTATCCGTTGTCTCTCGCTATCAAGACCCTGATTCCGGGCTATCTGTCTGGCCTGCCGTCTACCAGCCGCGAGGCAATGGAGTTACTGGAAGCTCTGGCTGAAGCTGGTGTAGCTATTGGCAACTTCTTCAGTAATGACCTGATGACCGCCTATGGTCGCCGCCAGCTTAACAAACGAGCTGAGGCTGAGCGTATCGCTAAAGAGCAACGACTTCAGGCTGAGCGTATGCGTGAAGAGAACATGACCGATGCAGAGTGGCAGAAAGAGCTACAGCGTCGCGAACAGGTCAAAGCTGACCGCCGGACCTACGGTGAGAACCTCCGCAGTGCTACCCATTCCGCTGGTCGCTCCCGTGCTTCTATGGTCGCTGACATTGAGTCCACGGACAACTGGATGGACAGCCTGTAAGACACACAAGTGGTCCTGACCCGATGTCGGGACCCACAGTATCCAAACTAATTTAGGAGATTGATTATTATGACGATTAAAGACGCTTTCCAGTTCGGCATTGAGCCAGTACGCATCACCGACACCGACAACATTCAGGTCAATGAAGGTCTGCCGACTAACGCCGACCCGCAGGTCTATGCCCTCCAGTTAGCTAAGACGGTTAAGGCTATGCTGAACGGTGTACTTAAGGACGCTCAAGAGAACATCCCGTTCCCTGTAGAAGTCCTGCCGACCCGTAACAGCTTACCGACCCCAATCATTGCCCACACTCTGGCTGACCGCTCTGTGGTCGTTCCTGTCCGTGGTGGCAAGCGACCTGAAGTCGTGACCGTTCCGTCTGGACAAGAAATCGTGGTCGAACCAATCGAGCAGGCTATTCTCATCTCTGAGCAGACCAAGCTCTGGGACGCCAAGTCATCCACCGGATTCACTCAGGGCACACTTCAGCAGGACGCTATGAACATCTGTGAGAATGTGGTCCGTACCATCAACGCTCGCATGGTCGACGTTCTGGAATCCTCTAAGCTGCTGAAGACCGTAGAGCTTCCTGTCCTGACTGGTAGCCTGACCGCTAAAGCAGACGCTATCATGGACGCACTGTATGAGAACACCGAGTCTTCTTTCGGTTCTGAGGTTTCTGATTACGGCATCATCGCCCATGAGTCACACCTCAAGGCTCTCTCTCGTCTGGCTGCTAAGCAAGGCTTCTCCGGTGAAGACGCTATCGTCGATATGCTGGGAACAGACATCGCCTACTACAACGGTGAAGACAAGGGTGTATTCATGCTGGCTAAACGCTTCACGGCTCTGAGCTTCGGTTGCTTCCGTCACGATGGCGAGAATATTACGGTCGTCCTTTCACGTGATGGCGACTCTCAGTCCCACGACTTGGAAATCCTCGGTAAAGTGTTCGTTGTCGCTGAAGCTGCTACGACCATCAAGATGGGCACTGGCTCAGCTACTGCCGTCCTGCCTGTAGTCAAACGCCTGAAGTTCACCAAGACCGAAGCGTAAGACCGAAGTAAAGGCTTCAGGTCCATCGCCAAGGGCCTGACAGGTGGTGGTGGGACTCAAGGTGGGCTTCGGTCCCGCCTCCTGTAGCTCCTCCTGTAGCTCCTCCAGATGACGCTATCGTCGATACCCAAGGTCAGGAGACCGAGGGAGGTAAGACCGTGAGCAGAGGTAAGTCTGGACTGAATATCAGCAGGACTTCAGGTGGTGGCCTGTCACTGTGATTAAGACATCTATACAGCCTGTGGAGGGTGGACGATATCAAGCAACAATCTGGATGACACGCAGAGTCTATAAGCGGCTATGCTGGTCACTGGCTGAAGCTGAACAGTGGGTGAGACGTAAAGTGCCTACCGTTCAATCGTTCCAATCATCATGATAACTATGGTCTGGGCTTTTGTTTTGTACTAGTTGTCTAGTGCAGTAGTACAATAGCCGAAGGAGGCTTTATGTGTCTATGACTTCCGCAGACCTAAGGTCCCTCCTGACGCTGGTCTGTAAACTCGTGTTCCTCTCTGTGGGCCTCTATATGGCCCTCTCCGGTCGACTCGGTGTGAATGTATTCGACACTCTGTCTAAGGCTGTGGGTGGGCTTCTGGGGGCTTAGGTTTGGACTCACAGTGGGGCCGATGGTTTCTGACAGAAAAATGTGAATGACCATCTAATACATTAAGCCAGCAGACTTCCCCCATAGCCCGCCTCAAGTCCAGACCGAGGCCACCGGGGGGGCCTGACCAGCCGTCTAGACATCCCGTCTAATGACACAAGGCTGACACAAAGCCTGACACAAAGTCCTTGACTCAATGCAGGACCTCAGGCCTACTAAGGGTCCGCTTCAAGTCCTTGAAGTTCCAGATGAACTTGATCGGCACATCGAGCTTATCTTTGCCGCGTACGCCGTCGCGCAGGGCGGTCATCTCCGGTCCACGCACGATGGCATCCGTCCAGCTGAAGCAGGAGATTTGCGTTTTCACCGGATTTTCCGGCAGCGGCATGCGTTCGATGGTGATGGTGTAGGTCGATTCGCGTGCGCCGCTGTTACCGCCGTTAATGCCGACGTTGCCGGTCAGGATCGGCAGCATGGCGATGGCGCGGGACGTTTGCTCCCCGTTTGCCTGACGCTGCGGGCCCCAGCCCTGGCAAATGTAGGCCGGTTTCGCCGAACCGATTTCACGGGCCAGCTTAATGATGCGTTCGGCAGGGATGCCCGTTATGCGAGACGCCCAATCCGGAGTTTTCGCGGTTTTGTCATCACCCTGGCCGAGAATATAGGCTTTGTAATGACCATTAGCCGGTGCGCCTTCCGGCAGGGTTTTTTCGTCATAACCCACGCAGTATTTATCGAGGAAAGGTTGATCGACCAGATTTTCATTAATCAGCACCCACGCAATACCTGCCACCAGCGCGGCATCGGTGCCCGGACGAATCGGGATCCACTCGTCTTCACGCCCTGCGGCAGTGTCGGTATAACGCGGATCGATAACGATCATCCGCGCGTTTGACTGTTCGCGCGCCTGCTCAAGGAAGTATGTGATCCCGCCGCCGCTCATGCGCGTTTCCGCCGGATTATTGCCGAACATCACCACCAGTTTGGTGTTTTCGATATCCGATGTGCTGTTGCCGTCGTTGCTGCCGTAGGTGTAGGGCATTGCGCAGGCGATCTGCGCGGTGCTGTAGGTGCCGTAGTGGCTGAGGAAGCCGCCGTAGCAGTTCATCAGGCGCGCGACCAGCGAGGCGTAAGGGGAGGAACGGGTGATGTTGCCGCCTACAATTCCGGAGGAGTAGTTAATGTAGACCGCTTCGTTGCCGTATTTTTCGACCACGCTTTTCAGACTCGCGGCGATGGTGTCCAGCGCTTCTTCCCAGGTGATACGCTCAAACTTGCCTTCTCCGCGTTTGCCCACGCGTTTCATCGGATAGTTCAGACGGTCTGGGTGATTGATGCGACGGCGAATTGAACGGCCTCGCAGGCAGGCGCGAACCTGATGGTTGCCGTAAACATCCTCGCCGGTATTATCCGTCTCAACCCAATAGACTTCGTCATCGCGAACGTGCAGACGCAGAGCGCAGCGGCTACCGCAGTTTACTGAGCAGGCGCCCCAGACGACTTTGTCTTCTGCGGGCTGAATAGCGGACTGCACAGCGGCGGCGGCGCTTTTCAGACCAAAAGGTAATGCGATCCCACCGGCGGCAAGCGCCAGAGATCCTATGGCAGTAGATTTAACCAGAGTTCGACGGCTTATCCCGCCGTGATGTTCAACTTCGGACATGACTCACCCCATCATTGTTAATAATTATTTTCACCCGTGACTACAACCGGGCTAATGATGGGGGGAATGTTACTTATTTAGAGGTATTAAATATTAATCCTCGTCAAATCAGGGGAATTGAGTGGGAAAATCATTGCGGCTCAGCGGGCGCATTCTCCTGCGTACCTGCGCCGCTCACCGGGTAGTTGCCGCTACTGGTGCGGGTATACAAAATTTTGAAAGTATCGTTGGCACAATGCCCAACGACCTGCGCATCCGGCTGATCGGCCTGATCGTTCGGGACGATGTTCAGGGTAAAGCCAGACTCCGGTACGCCGTTGTTGATAATCTTCTGCTGAATGTCGCTTTTCACGCGCTCGCAGGAATCCGGGGCCGCAAGAAGAGCGGGTGAAGCACTCATTAACAGCAGGGCGGTAATCCAGGGTAACCGTTTCATCTGTAGCTCCTTTTCACTGTGTAGACTGTAAGCATAGCAGGGCTAGGGTAAGCTTTTGTTTTTGGGTCTGTCTTTCTGAATTGTCCTGGAGCCCTGCCTGCGTCATAAAATAAATTGCGAATAATGGTGCTGATTGTCTACCAGATAAGAAGGCAGGGTGCGTTTTGATACCTCTTGCCTGACCAGTTTTCGGTCTCGTCCCCAGATATCTTCGGCGTTTGTGATAACCTTCATAATATGTTCCGGGTTATTGAATTCCGGCAGATCGTATTCGGTATGACAAATGGTAGACATTTTTTCAGAAATTCTTTCTGGGGTCATTACCCAGGAGAAATGCCAGCCGCCATCTTTCACAATCTTATTATTGATTTTTAGCCAGTTCCATTTAAACCATGACCAGTTTTTATCTTTGCGCGCACGCTTCCAGTTTCGGAAAGATTCAGGCTCACCGTGGAAGAAATGCTTAAGGTTGTAATAGGACGTCGCGCGCGGCAAAGTACATTTTCTAGGCGTACCATCCGTGTTGTGAACCTGGAGATTAAACTGATAGTTGAATACGTTTTGATGAATAGTCGTGCAGAGCGCGCGCGGATTAATGGCCCTGACCGTGTCGGGAGAGAAGATTTCGTCAACGTCTGACACCAGAATCAGATCGTCGTCTGCCGCGTCTTTTAACCCGTTCATAATGGAGTTGCGAAGCGCTGCTTCATTTGCCCATGCATCAACCTGGTTATTATCCGCCCGGTTTAAAATAGGCTGCGCGTCAAAAGGCACGTAAATGATTTTGTCTTTGAATTTGGCAAACTTCGTAATATCGAAATGCAATTCTCGCGGTATGCCCGTAAAAGAGTGTGTTGCTTCTACAATGACAAAACGGTCAACGACATCAGCGAGAGTATGTAATCTGATGTCGAGCAACATATCTTCGTCATAGTATAAAAAACAGTCGTAAATCATGATGTTAACCCGAAAATTTAAGAATCTAATTTTATAATAGTGTGGAATCTTCCGCGCCCAAAGTAGCCACTTTGGCAGGTCTCGTCAATGCAAACGACGGATTTATAAAGCGCGAAGAGTCAAATGAAGTGCTGTTATGTAAGTTGCTGTATTTGCTAATATGATTGTATCTCTCTCTGAACGGTAAATGATGTGAACAAATACGCAGCGATAACGCTACTGGCAACGGTACTGGTGGGATGCGACAACAACACCGCGCCGCTGTCATTTACGCCAGAGATGGCGAGCTTTTCGAACGAGTTTGACTTTGATCCTCTGCGCGGGCCGGTGAAGGATTTTACCCAGACGCTATTCAACGATAAGGGTGAAGTCTCTAAACGTGTGACCGGCACGATGTCAACGGAAGGGTGTTTCGATACGCTTGAACTGCACGATCTCGAAGCGAATACGGGCGTTGCGCTGGTGCTGGATGCTAACTACTACGTCGATGCGGAAACCCAGCAGCAGAAGGTAAAGTTGCAGGGGAAATGCCAGCTGGCGGAACTGCCGTCTGCCGGCCTGACGTGGGACACCGACGATAACGGGTTTGTGGTTGCAGCGCACAGTAAAGAGATGGAAGTGAAGTACCAGTATGACGCCGACGGCTACCCGCTGGGTAAAACTACGGTTTCCGGCGACCAGCGTTTATCGGTCAAGTCGGTGCCTTCGAAAGATCTGCGCAAGCGCATGGATTATACGGCGGTAAGCCTGTTGAACGATAAACCGATGGGCAATGTAAAGCAGAGCTGTGATTACGATCGCCACAACAACCCGGTGAACTGTGAGCTGGTGATAACAGATGACAGCGTCAAACCTGCCGTTGAGCGCAAGTACACCATCAAAAACAGCATTGAATATTATTGAGAATAAAACCGCGCAGGTTACTGCGCGGTGGGTTTAAGCAGGCTGGCGGAGGAGGACTTATGCCCGGCCAGATGCTGATGCTGGAAAATGCACATGCGTATGGTGTTACGGTATTCGCCGTTAATAAAGAACTCATGGATCAGTTCACCTTCCACCATAAAGCCCAGCTTACGGTAGATATGAATCGCTTTTTCGTTCTCTTTGTCGACGATAAGGTAAAGCTTGTAGAGATTCAGGACGTTAAACCCGTAATCCATCGCCAGCTTTGCCGCTCGCGACGCAAGACCTTTCCCCTGGTGCTCCGGTGAAATAATGATCTGAAATTCCGCCCGACGGTGAACGTGGTTGATCTCAACCAGTTCAACCAGCCCGGCTTTTTCACCTTCGCACTCCACCACAAACCGGCGTTCACTCTGATCGTGGATATGCTTATCGTAGAGATCGGACAGCTCGACAAACGCCTCATAAGGCTCTTCAAACCAGTAGCGCATCACGCTGGCATTGTTGTCGAGCTGGTGAACAAAGCGTAAATCTTCGCGCTCCAGCGGACGGAGCTTAACGTCACACGGCGTCGACATTACGGTGCTACCGTGCGGCCAGTGCGACGATCCAGACAGCGCAGGGTGTTAGGCTCCCAATAGGCGTTGACGTTGGCACTTTGCTGGCATTTGTCGCGGGCATCAAACGCGACGTCTTCTTTATCCCACTCTTTTTCCACGCGCTTATTCACTTTCTGACGCAGGCTGCGGGTGTCATTCCATTGTTCTTTGTCCATGGCGGCGTTCTGACGGCTTTGCGCGCTGTCACCAGACTCAATGATGAGTTTGCTGGTTTCGGCTGATGCCGTTGCGGCGAAGGCGAACGATGACAGCGCCAGTACGGCTGTCAGACAAAGGCGTTTGCTTAATGTAGTCATAGCGTTTCCTTTAAACGGGTGCAGACAATCGGATTACCCCGTTGGATTCTACACCAATCCGAAAGGGTGTCATACCCGCGCGGCAGGTATGGGAACGATGTGAACATTATCGCGTATGATGTCTAAATCAATCCTCACGAAACGAGAAAAATGTTCAAAACGACGCTGCTTTTTTTCGCGACCGCGCTGTGCGAAATCATCGGATGCTTTTTGCCGTGGCTCTGGCTAAAGCGGGGCGCTTCCGCGCTGCTGCTGATCCCGGCGGGTGTGTCCCTGGCCCTTTTTGTCTGGCTGCTCACCCTGCATCCGGCCGCCAGCGGGAGGGTATATGCGGCCTACGGCGGAGTGTACGTCTGTACCGCGCTGCTGTGGCTGCGCGTTGTCGATGGCGTCCGGCTAAGCCTGTATGACTGGGCAGGCGCGCTGATTGCCCTGTGCGGCATGTTGATCATCGTGGCCGGTTGGGGACGCGCATAAGCGTCCTTATAGTGTGATCGCCCGCTGATTTTACGATCATTATACTTGTATGGTAGTAGTGTAGTTGCGTAAATTTCCTGCATCACAACGAGCGATGTAAGGAAATGGATTATGAAGATTGTCGGGGCTGAAGTATTTGTCACCTGCCCGGGGCGTAACTTTGTCACCCTTAAAATTACGACCGATGAAGGCATTGTCGGCCTGGGTGATGCCACGCTTAACGGACGTGAACTTTCCGTTGCCTCTTACCTGAAAGATCACCTGTGCCCTCAGCTGATTGGCCGCGATGCGCACCGCATCGAAGATATCTGGCAGTTCTTCTATAAAGGCGCTTACTGGCGTCGTGGTCCGGTCACCATGTCAGCGATTTCTGCCGTGGATATGGCGCTATGGGACATTAAGGCGAAAGCCGCGAACATGCCGCTCTATCAGCTTCTGGGCGGGGCTTCCCGGGAAGGGGTGATGGTTTATTGTCACACCACCGGGCACACCATTGACGACGTGCTGGAAGATTATGCCCGTCATAAAGAGATGGGCTTCAAGGCAATTCGCGTGCAGTGCGGCGTGCCGGGAATGAAAACCACCTACGGCATGGCCAAAGGCAAAGGGCTGGCGTATGAACCTGCGACCAAGGGCGCCTGGCCGGAAGAGCAGCTGTGGTCCACCGAGAAATACCTCGACTTCACGCCCAAACTGTTCGACGCAGTGCGCAGCCAGTTCGGTTTCAGTGAACATCTCCTTCACGACATGCACCACCGTCTGACGCCCATCGAAGCGGCGCGGTTCGGCAAAAGTATTGAAGATTACCGCCTGTTCTGGATGGAAGATCCGACTCCCGCTGAAAACCAGGAGTGTTTCCGCCTGATCCGCCAGCACACCGTCACGCCAATTGCGGTGGGGGAAGTGTTCAACAGCATCTGGGACTGCAAGCAGCTGATTGAAGAGCAGCTCATTGACTATATCCGCGCCACCATAACCCATGCGGGCGGCATCACCGGGATGCGTCGCATTGCGGACTTTGCCTCACTCTACCAGGTGCGTACCGGCTCACACGGCCCGTCGGATCTGTCGCCGATTTGCCACGCCGCGGCGCTGCATTTTGACCTGTGGGTACCGAACTTTGGTGTGCAGGAGTATATGGGTTATTCAGAGCAGATGCTGGAAGTGTTCCCGCACAGCTGGCGCTTCGATAACGGCTATATGCACCCGGGCGACAAGCCAGGGCTGGGCATTGAGTTTGATGAGAAGCTGGCAGCGAAATACCCGTACGATCCGGCTTATCTGCCGGTGGCCCGTCTGGAAGACGGCACTCTCTGGAACTGGTAAACGAGGAGCGAATGATGAAAAGCGTAGTGATCCAACAGCCGAATGCGCTGGAGATTGAGGAGCGTCCTCTCCCGTTGCCGGGGGCAGGCGACGTCCGCGTCAAAATTAAGCTCGCCGGTATCTGCGGTTCAGACAGCCATATCTATCGCGGGCATAACCCGTTTGCAAAATATCCGCGGGTAATCGGTCACGAATTCTTTGGCGAAATAGACGCGGTTGGCGAAGGCGTGGAGGGCACCCGACTCGGCCAGCGCGTTTCGGTGGATCCGGTGATCAGCTGCGGGCACTGTTACCCCTGTTCCGTCGGAAAACCGAACGTTTGCACCTCGCTGGTGGTGCTGGGCGTCCATCGCGACGGTGGTTTCAGCGAATACGCCGTCGTGCCGGCGAAAAATGCCTGGCACATTCCGGATGCGATCCCTGACAAACACGCGGTGATGGTTGAGCCATTCACCATTGCCGCCAACGTGACGGGGCAGGCGAAACCCACCGAACAGGACGTGGCGCTGATCTACGGCGCAGGCCCGATGGGGCTGGTCACCGTGCAGGCGCTGAAGGGCGTTTACAAGGTGAAGCAGGTCATCGTGGTAGACCGCATTGATGAGCGGCTGGAGATGGCGCAACGCAGCGGCGCAGACTGGGTCTTCAACAACGGCGAGCAGTCGTTACAGACTGCGCTGGATGAAAAAGGCATCAAGCCGACATTAATCATCGATGCTGCCTGTCATCCGTCCATTTTGCAGGAAGCGATTACGCTGGCGTCTCCGGCGGCGCGCATCGTGCTGATGGGATTTTCCAGCGACCCGAGCCAGATCGTGCAGCAGGGGATCACCGGCAAAGAGCTGTCGATCTTCTCTTCGCGCCTGAATGCCAACAAATTCCCGGTGGTCATTGACTGGCTGGAAAAAGGGCTGATCGACCCTGAAAAACTGGTCACCCATACATTTGACTATCACCACGTTACAGACGCCATCGAACTGTTTGAAAAAGACCAGCGGCAGTGCTGCAAAGTCTTGCTCACGTTCGACCAATAATAATTCACGCGGTTAAGAGCCTGCGAAGACAGGCTCTAAGTGGTACGCATCTTACCTTTCAGAGATAGCCATTATGACTCAAGCACAACCTCAAAGAAGTACGTCAGATTTGGTGAAAGCCGCCGTATCTGGCTGGCTGGGCACCGCCCTGGAATTTATGGATTTCCAGCTCTACTCCCTTGGCGCCGCGCTGGTGTTTCATGAAATTTTCTTCCCTGAGCAATCGGCGGCCATGGCGCTGATCCTGGCGATGGGCACCTACGGCGCAGGCTACATCGCGCGTATCGTCGGGGCATTTATTTTCGGCAGAATGGGCGACAGAATTGGCCGTAAAAAAGTGCTGTTTATCACCATCACCATGATGGGGATCTGCACCACCTTAATCGGCGTGCTGCCGACCTACGCGCAGATCGGGATTTTCGCACCGGTGCTGCTGGTGACGCTGCGTATTATTCAGGGGCTTGGCGCGGGGGCAGAAATCTCCGGTGCGGGCACCATGCTGGCGGAGTACGCGCCGAAGGGTAAACGCGGCATCATCTCCTCGCTGGTGGCCATGGGCACCAACTGCGGAACGCTGAGCGCCACGGCGATCTGGGCCGTGATGTTCTTTGCCCTCGATCGTGAAGAACTTATTGCCTGGGGCTGGCGCGTGCCATTCCTCGCCAGCGTGGTGGTGATGATCTTCGCCATCTGGCTGCGTATGAACCTTAAAGAGAGCCCGGTGTTTGAGAAGGTTAACGACGCCGAAACCGTTGCGCCAGCGGCGGCGCAGGATACCTCATTAGGCGCGATGTTTAAGAGCAAATCGTTCTGGCTGGCGACGGGGCTGCGCTTTGGCCAGGCCGGTAACTCTGGGCTTATCCAGACCTTCCTTGCCGGGTATCTGGTGCAGACGCTGTTATTTGATAAGGCGATCCCAACCGATGCGCTGATGATCAGTTCGATTCTCGGCTTCCTCACCATCCCGCTGCTGGGCTGGCTGTCCGATAAAGTGGGGCGCCGTCTGCCGTATATTCTCCTTAACATTTCAGCCATTATTCTGGCTTACCCGATGCTGTCGATTATCGTCGATAAGAGTTACGCACCGGGCGTGATTATGCTCTCTATCATCGTTATTCATAACTTTGCGGTCCTCGGGCTGTTTGCGCTGGAAAACATCACCATGGCAGAGATGTTTGGTTCGCGGAACCGCTTTACCCGCATGGCAATCTCGAAAGAGGCGGGAGGGCTGGTGGCCGTAGGCTTTGGTCCGGTGCTGGCGGGGATCTTCTGCAATATGACCGGGTCCTGGTGGCCAATTGTGGCGATGCTGGTGGCGTACTCGCTGATTGGGCTGGTCTCCGCTTTGCTGATGCCGGAAGTGCGCGACCGCGATCTGAGTGAAGCCGAAGATGCAGCCGAAGCGCCGCATAAAGAAGCGGTAGCCTACGGCGCGCTCTCTTCACGCCGCTAGTGGTTTACATCTTGTGTTACCTGTCACACAACTTTTCACTGATGTCACACCACATGGCGAAAAGTTAATGTAAATCAAGATCTGAAAACGACGTATCAGTATGGTTAATGGCAGCGTTTTTGACTCCGACTGCCATTCTAGTTGGTGTAGTCAGCAGGCGCTGCCGCTCTTAAAAGGAAGCGGCAGCGGATCACAGCTTTCATTAATTAACGAGTCTCAATCATGGAAAACCAGTTATTACAGGCGAAGGCAACGCGTCCTCAGTACGATCGCGACAGCCTCAAGGCACGCATTGTTCATTTAGGGTTTGGCGCGTTTCACCGCGCACACCAGGCGGTGTACACCGATATACTCGCCGCAGAACAGGGCAGCGACTGGGGTTACTGCGAAGTTAACCTGATTGGCGGCGAACAGCAGATCGCCGATCTGAAGGCACAGGATAACCTTTATACCGTGGCAGAGATGTCTGCCGATGCGTGGACAGCGCGCGTGGTCGGCGTCGTCAAAAACGCGCTGCATGCGCAGGTCAACGGGCTGGAAACCGTGTTGGCGGCGCTGTGCGAGCCACAGGTCGCCATTGTTTCCCTGACCATCACCGAGAAAGGGTATTGCCATTCCCCGGCAACAGGACAACTGATGTTCGATCATCCGTTAATCGTTGCCGACCTGCAAAACCCCCATCAGCCGAAATCTGCGCCGGGCGTTGTGGTTGAAGCGCTGGCGCGGCGTAAGGCGGCGGGGCTGCCAGCATTCAGCGTGATGTCATGCGATAACATGCCGGAGAACGGCCACGTGATGCGCAATGTCACCTGCGCCTACGCGCGCGCTGTTGACGGCGAACTGGCCGACTGGATTGAAGCGAACGTCACCTTCCCGTCAACCATGGTGGACCGTATTGTGCCCGCCGTCACGGCTGACACGCTGGATAAAATCGAACAGCTGACCGGCGTACGCGATCCGGCAGGTGTCGCCTGCGAGCCGTTCCGCCAGTGGGTGGTGGAAGATAATTTCGTCGCCGGACGTCCAAAGTGGGAAAAGGCCGGTGCGGAACTGGTTTCTGATGTCATTCCGTTTGAAGAGATGAAGCTGCGAATGCTTAACGGCAGCCACTCGTTCCTGGCCTATCTCGGCTACCTTGCCGGTTATCAGCACATTAACGACTGCATGGAAGATGAACATTATCGCGCAGCCGCGCATGCGCTGATGCTGAAAGAGCAGGCGCCGACTCTGAAAGTGAAGGGGGTGGATTTAGCTCACTATGCTGACCTGTTGATCGCGCGCTACAGCAATCCGGCCCTGCGTCACCGCACCTGGCAAATCGCCATGGACGGTAGCCAGAAATTGCCGCAGCGGATGCTCGATTCCGTGCGCTGGCACCTGGTCCACCAGAAACCCTTCCCGCTGCTGGCCCTCGGTGTGGCGGGCTGGATGCGTTATGTCGGCGGTGTGGATGAGCAGGGTAACCCGATTGAGGTGAGTGACCCGCAGCTGGCGGTGATTCAGGCGGCGGTAAACGGTAGCGCTGAAGGCGAAAGCCGCGTTAATGCGCTGTTGGGCATTGAGGCTATTTTCGGTAACGAGCTGCCGAAGGACGCGGTGTTTGTGGCGTCGGTCATGCAGGCTTATCAGACGTTGCTGCAAAAAGGCGCGAAGGCCACGGTTGCTGAGTACGCCACCCGGCTTTAACGCTATGACATGCCGCCGTCCGCGGCGGCATGTCGGGGCGCAGCTTAGTGCATCCCCAGGCGAATCAGCTCAATCGGTTCGAACTTACCTTCGCATCCTTCCACTTCAACCGTTTTACCACGACGCACCTGCTCGGCATTAAGGCCGTCGCTGTGGATCGCTTTAATCACGCCGAACTGACCTGTGCCGCTAATCATGACGCGGCTGCCAGTGGTGATTGCATTTCGGTTACGGTCGTATGTCATCATGGTATTTTCTCCTCTCGTACTTATCCGCTACGGCGCTAATTCGACGGCTGCCGTTCACGGGGCACTATTAATACGCCTCTCTTTAACGAAATTATTTGCTTTTGATCAAGCTCACACTTTTTTCTTATTTCATGCAGGCGTTGACGGTTCAGGACACCACTTTACAAAGCGGACAGTTATTTTCCTTAATTGATAGTTTCCGGATGCAAGTGTTTAGGCTTTGTTTATATCCACAATGTCATTCTGGAGACAGAAAATAACCCTTCATCGGAAAAGGAGTCAGGCTTATGTATAAGAAAATTTTGATGCCTGTTGACGTGTTTGAAATGGATTTGAGCGATAAAGCGGTACGCCATGCGGTCAACCTCGCGAAGGCGGAAGGCGCGACGATCACCCTGGTCAACATTCTCCCTAACAGCAGCCGTTCATTACTGCGGGGGTTCAATGCCGATATTAAGAAGTTCGAAGAGTATATGACCGCCGAGTCTGATAAGAAGATGAAGGCGCTGAAACGGCTCTTTGATATGTCCCCGGAAAATATTGATTGTGAAGTTCGCTTCGGCAACGTACGCGATGAAATCATCAAGCTCAGCAAAGAGGGGAAATATGACGTTATTGTTATTGGATCAAGAAACCCGAGCATGACAACCCATCTGCTGGGTTCAAATGCTGAAACTATCCTGCGCTACGCCACTATTCCAGTATTAGTGGTCCGCTAATTACTTCGCCGCAACCGAAAGGGGGCGGCGAGGTTTTATTCTTCGCTGAACCACTCGCGGTTTTCCTGACGAATTAACTGAACTGACTCACTAATTTCCTGAAGGTGAAGCGTCATCGCTTTATCTACGGCTTCCACGTCGCGTTTTTCCAGCGCGCTGAAAATATCATGATGCTGGCGCAGCAACATCTCTGGCGGAGAAACATGGTCGAGGCTCATGTAGCGCACGCGGTCGATGGTCGCTTTGATGTTTTCAACGGTATCCCACGCGAGCTGGCACTCGGCGATCTGCGCCAGTTTCTGGTGAAACTCGTCGTCCAGCTGGAAAAAGTCGTTTAACTGTTTGCGGTCGATGGCGATTCGTTGCTGATGCAGGTTTTGCTCCAGCAGGTAGCACTGGTTATCGTTGATGAGCGACGCGGCGCGACGCACCACGGCGCACTCTATGGCCTGGCGAACAAAACAGCCATTCCGTACCTGCGAAAGCGAAATTTTATTTACATAGCTGCCGCGCTGTGGGCGGATCTGAATAAGGCCGTTTTCTGCGAGTTTAATAAACGCCTCGCGCACGGGCTGACGGGAAACGTCAAAACGTACCGAAACCTCTTTTTCTGAGAGTGGCGTTCCCGGTGGGATCAGGCAGCGAACAATATCACGGCGTAAGATGCGATATATTTGCTGATTAACGGGCTGGGTAGGATTAAGTTGCGATTCAGCGGCCATGGGTTGTGATTTCTCAGAGAGTTAACCTGAACATACTACCATTCTTTTCCCTGCCATCACATACCCGGCCCGCAGGCCGGGAAGGGTGAATTACCCGCGATGCACGCTGAGTCCGGCATAGGTCTGGCTGACGGGCATCATCTCAACCGTGTTGATGTTGACATGCTTCGGCAAATTCGCGACCCACCAGACGGTTTCGGTGATATCTTCCGGCGTCAGCGCATTCGCGTTTTCATAGGTTTTATCCGCTTTCGCGTCATCGCCTTTGAAACGCACGTTGGAGAATTCGGTTCCGCCTACCAGACCCGGCTCAACATCGGTCACGCGGATCGCAGTTCCGTGCAGGTCGGTGCGCAGGTTCAGACTGAACTGGCGGACAAAGGCTTTGGTCGCGCCATAGACGTTGCCGCCCGCGTAAGGCCAGCTTCCGGCGGTGGAACCGATGTTAATGATATGACCACGGTTACGTTCAACCATGCCCGGCAGCACGGCGCGGGTCATGTACACCAGGCCTTTGTTGTTGGTGTCGATCATGTTCTCCCAGTCTTCCACGCTGGCTTTGTGGGCAGGCTCCATACCCAGCGCCAGGCCAGCGTTATTGACCAGCACGTCAATTTCACGCCATTCGGCAGGCAGGTTGGCAATCATCTCTTCAATGGCGGCGCGGTTGCGGACGTCCAGCTGTGCGGTCAGAATGCTGTCACCCAGCTCGTCTTTTAGCTCCTGCAAACGCTCCTGACGACGCCCCGTTGCAATCACTTTGTGTCCGTTGGCGACGAAGCGACGCGTGATGCTTTCACCAAAACCCGCTGTCGCCCCGGTAACTAAAATAATCATCTCACTGTTCCTCAACGCTTTTTGTGTTGTACTAACATAGCACGCTCTCCGGCACGTCGTTAAGGCAACATTTGTATGACGCCATTGCAGGCTGGCGCAGGCTGGCCTACTCTGGGGAGAAATACCGTGCACAGGAGTAAACGATGTCGGTCAACAATCCTTTTTTTGAAATTAGCCTGTTGCCTTATCAGGCGCCACGTTTTGATGCGATCAACGACAGCCATTATCGCCCGGCGTTTGATGAAGCAATGCGCCTGAAGCGTGCAGACATTGACGCGATTATCGCGCAGCGCGCCGCGCCGGACTTCGATAACACCGTGCTGGCGCTGGAAAAGAGCGGGGCCATGCTGTCGCGCGTCAGCAGCGTGTTCTTCGCCATGACGTCCGCACACACCAACGATTATCTTCAGGCACTGGACGAGCAGTTCTCCACCGAACTGGCCGGGCTGGCGAACGATATCTGGCTAAACGATACGCTTTTCGCCCGCGTGGAAGCCGTCTGGCAGGATCGCGAGGCGCTGGATGCCGAATCCCGCCGACTGACGGAGGAGACGTATCAGCACTTTGTTCTTGCGGGCGCGCGTCTGAACGCCGATGAAAAAGCCGAGCTGAAATCTCTGAATACCGAAGCCGCCACCCTGACCAGCCAGTTCAACCAGCGCCTGCTCGCGGCGAATAAGGCGGGAGGGCTGGTGGTGGACGATGTTCGCCAGCTTGACGGGCTCAGTGCGGAGGAGATGGCTGCTGCGGCTCACGCTGCCGCAGAAAAAGGGCTGAAGGAGCGCTGGCTGATCCCGCTTTTGAATACCACGCAACAGCCCGCGCTGGCGGCGCTGGCGTTGCGCGAGACCCGTAAAAAGTTGTTCAGCGCGGGCTGGGAACGCACTCAGAAAGGCGACGAAAACGATACGCGCGAGTTGATCCGTCGGCTTACCGCGTTACGGGCAAGACAGGCGCAGCTGCTCGGCTTTGACAACTATGCGAGCTGGAGCATTGCCGATCAAATGGCGAAAACGCCGGAAGCCGCGCTCGAATTCATGCGCGGAATAGTGCCTGCGGCGCGCGGCAGGGCTGCGCTGGAGCAGGCGGATATTCAGAAAGTCATCGACGACGAGCAGGGCGGTTTTACGGTGCAGGCCTGGGACTGGGCGTTTTATGCCGAACGCGTGCGCTCAGCGAAATACGCGCTGGATGAGTCGCAGATCAAACCCTATTTCGCGCTCAATACCGTGCTTGAAGATGGCGTATTCTGGACCGCCACGCAGCTGTTCGGTATTCGTTTTGTCGAGCGTTTCGATATTCCGGTTTATCACCCGGATGTTCGCGTGTGGGAGATTTTCGACCACACGGGTGAAGGCATGGCGCTGTTCTATGGCGACTTTTTCGCGCGTGATTCCAAAGCGGGCGGTGCGTGGATGGGGAATTTTGTTGAGCAGTCTTACGAGTTTGCTGCGCGTCCGGTGATTTATAACGTCTGCAACTATCAAAAACCGGCGAACGGGCAAACCGCGCTGATCTCCTGGGATGATGTGATTACCCTGTTCCACGAGTTTGGCCATACCCTGCATGGTCTGTTTGCCAGCCAGCGCTATGCCACGCTTTCAGGCACCAACACGCCGCGTGATTTCGTTGAATTTCCGTCGCAGATCAATGAACACTGGGCCAGCCATCCGCAGGTGTTTGCGCACTTTGCTCGTCATTATCAAACCGGCGAACCGATGCCGGATGCGCTGCGGGAAAAAATGCTCAATGCGACCCAGTTTAACAAGGGTTATGACATGACGGAGCTATTGAGCGCCGCGCTGCTGGATATGAACTGGCACGGCATTCAGGAGCCCATTGAAGACGTGGAAGCCTTTGAAGCCGCCGCGTTGAAAAAAGAGGGGTTGGATCTTCCAGCCGTACCGCCACGCTATCGCAGCAGCTATTTCGCCCATATCTTCGGCGGCGGGTACGCGGCGGGGTATTACGCTTACCTGTGGACGCAAATGCTGGCGGACGATGGCTATCAGTGGTTTGTCGAGCAGGGTGGTTTGACCCGCGAAAACGGACAGACATTCCGCGAGGCGATTTTGTCGCGCGGCAATAGTACTGATCTAGCTGAACTTTACCGGAACTGGCGCGGGCACGATCCGAAGATCGAACCGATGCTGGAGAATCGCGGATTGAGTGCGTAAGGCTTTTTTAGTGTGTAAACAGAACCGGGCGCGAGGCCCGGTTTTTTGTACGCTTTGGTCCGCTTTGTGTCTGAAAGGAACATTGAGACAAGTATAATTACGGGCCATTAGTCGCTTAAAAGAGGGTTACTGAAATAGCATCGCCAGTAACACCAGGAACAGCAGCATGACATAGATTCGTGCGTGCCAAATATCAGGTACAGCAGGTATAACCCGACGGCTAAAAACTATTCCTGCCCAGCCTGTTAGTACCAACATACCTAAAATTTTCAGGTTGATAAAACCGAGAAATCCATTCACAGGAATAGTTTGCCAGCCAATAACTGCATACGTCACGGCACCACATAGCGCGACGGGCAGGGAAAGCGGATTAGAAGCACTAATGCATTCACGCATCGCATAACCATGGCGCCGTAACAGGGGTACCGTCATTACGCTTCCGCCCACGCCAAGCAATGCGGCTATCATACCAATGGTCACTCCGCCGCCCGTTACTACAGGAAATGACAAGCGACGCAGAGAACTTCCTCCGAGAAAACCCTTACGCAACAAACAATCGCTGATTGTTGCCAGCATGTAGAAAATGAACAGCGCGCGAACAACACTCTCACTAAATATTCCTGCCAGACAGGAACCCATGATAGCCCCAATGGCTATAAACCATAGTAACGGGAATAACATTTGCGATGAAAGCTCGCAAGCTCGCCAGTTTCGATAGGTGACCCAGCCCGCGTTAAATATCATCACCGATGTAGAGGTAGCAACCGCGATATGCATGGCGTTTAGTGCCAGTTCGGTCTGCCGTAGCATTAGTTGATAAACGAATGGTACTACGACAAAGCCGCCGCCAAAGCCAAAAAGCACGGTGGTAATACCGGTAGTAAAGCCTGCCAGCGCAATGATTGCGATATCATTCAAAATCATACCCTCGACCTGAAAATGATTTCGCAGCTTATACCGGTAGCGTCCTGCTTCCCATTCGCGCCGCGCTCAATTACCTTTGTAAATCGGTCATAAGGAGACGGGTGTGCGCAACGTAAAGATTGAAGAGGTCGAGCAGCTAGATCGTGAAGTGGTAGCGATAGGCAATGACTATGTGCAGGGATTTATGCTGCCACAGCACAAACATCGCCGCGCGCAGCTGCTATATGGCGCGACCGGATTAATGCATGTCATAACCCAGGATGGAGAGTGGATTGTTCCTCCACAACATGCTGTTTGGATCCCACCCGAAACTATGCACGCCGTCAAATTTGTTGGCGTGACTACTCGCAGTCTGTATATAGAACCAGATTTCGTGAATGCCTTCTTAAAATATCCTCGTTGTGAAGTTATTAGCGTATCGCCATTATTACGTCAGCTATTGCTTGAGTCAGTGGATTTACCGCCACTGTATGAAAGCACGCGTGACCGTGCACTGATAAATCTGATGATATTGGAGCTGGCGGCTATGCCGGTTCGCGAATTCGATATTCCGCTGCCGCGACATCCGGCCCTACTGGCTCTTTGTCAGGCGTTTTTACTCAATCCCTCAATCCATGATCCAGCAGAGCGCTGGGCAAATGCGCTGTTCATGAGCGACAGCACCTTTCGTCGCCATTTCCTTAAGCAAATGGGCATGTCATTTTCTGTCTGGCGCCAACGAGCATGCGTGGTTAGCGCGCTGGCATTGTTGATAACGGGAAAACCCGTAAATGAAGTAGCCTTGACTCTTGGATACGATAATGCATCATCCTTCGCAACGATGTTCCGCCGTGTCACAGGACAGCCACCTTCGTATTATCACCCGGCATTATTCAAAAAGTTCCACGGGACAGGGCACCGATCATAGCGTCAGCTATGTACCAGCTAAAGAGGCTGCCACGTCAAATTCTTTAATTCATGAGAAGGGTTAAGGTGTTAAAATCGTAGGCGTTTTGGATCTTAATACTATTAAATAATGATAAATAAAATACTGGTCAGTGCATGCCTGATGGGCCTTAAAGTCCGTTATAACGGGAAAGAGAAAGCGCAGATGACTCATCAACTTGCTCGCTGGCAACAGGAGCAGCGCCTGGTGATCCACTGCCCTGAGTTGGCTGCGGGGCTACCTGTTCCGAGACCACCCGCTGAGATTATGTCTGCTGAGGGTAAAGACGTAATGCGTGGACAAGCCAGAATAATTGAAAACACCGGAACAGATGTTACCGGGCATTATCAACTTGCAGCCTGGCTGGCTCTGCGAGCAGCACAAGAAGCAGGATGTACTGCTGCTTTGTTAACTGATGGTAGTCCAACGTGCGGAACTCAGTTTATCTACAACGGTTCTTTCAGTAATCAGCGTAAATCGGGTATGGGAGTGGCAGCGTCATTACTCTCTGAGCATGGTATTGCGGTATTTTCAGAAACTCAGTTTGCGGAGCTTGTGAACTGGATTGAAGAAAGGGAATGAACGGTTCTCCAGGATTAACGCCGAGCGGCATCGCTTCCTGGTCATAATGGGTATGCAGCTTATTTTTCCATTTTATGAGCCACCTCGATTAACTCCGCCCCCTGATTCTTCACGTTCCCCACGGCGCGAGTTACAGCATGCCAAATAAACTCGTCGGCGGGTACTGTACCGTCGGCAATAATCTCTTCCGCTTCTTTCCCGCCAACATCCTGTCGCATCCATTCTCTTGCTGCTTCTGGCGACAGAACCAGCGGCCGTCGATCGTGTATATCAATGAGGCCTTTATCCGCAGCAGAGGTCACTATGAGAAATCCCTCGGCTTCATCGCCGCGCTCAAACGGCGTACTGCCGATCGCCGCCATGAATATCGGCTGCCCGTCGGCCCGATGAATAAAATACGGCTGTTTCTTGTCGCCTTCCTTTTTCCATTCGAACCACCCATCGGCAAAGCAGATCGCCCGGCCATGCTGCCAAAGAGGTTTAAACATTCTGCTGGTGGCTGCGGTTTCTACACGCGCGTTAATCAGTGGTGCTTTGTCCCACCATCCAGGCGCGTAGCCCCAGAATACCGGATCGAGGTGCAGTTGTTCGTCACGTTCGCTTAACAGCAGCACTTTGGTACCGGGCGCAACGTTGTAGCGGCCAATGGGTTCAGGGTCATATGCGATATCGCGTTCGCCTTCGTCGGCCAGGTAAGCCAGATATTCTTCACGGGTTTGGGCTTGTGCAAAACGTCCACACATAGAAACCTCCAGTCAGTCAGACTGAAAGTATAGGGCAGGGAGAAAAAGTCGCGCGGGCATGCTTCGGAGATTGAACCGATGCTGGAAAATCGCGGCCTGAATACACAGGGGTATTGTTAGTTGAAAACAGAGCCGGGCTTTGCGCCCGGTTACTCTTGTATCAACCACATATCCGACTCTTCGAACATCTCCTCGAGCATGCGGTTGAGCTTTTCACGGTCGCTTTTGCTGGCGTCGCTGTTCAGGCCGTTCGCTTGCATTGGTTTAACCGTCACGCTGGCATCAGGAAAAATCCGGTGCACGCGTTTTGTCAGCTCGGCCAGGATGATTTCCCTGGCTCCCTCCAGCCCCTGTACGTTTCGCTTGTCATAAACCAGTTCCACAAACATGATTGTTTACCTTATGGATATTACGCATGTGATTCAGCCTGAACGTAAAATACTACTGTATATGGGTACAGTCAAACGGCGTTCAGGCTAAAGCATTGTCCAGAGCAATGCAGACAGCGTTGCCAGTCCGCCCAGAACAACCAGAAACCCCGTCACGCCGCGAAGCTCCGCCAGCGAGGGGCGGGTGTATATGAGGTACGCAGGGATAAGGAACAGGATCACCGCGATCAGTGGTCCGCAGAACATTTCAATCAGGCTGAGCACATCCGGATTGGCATAAACAATGCCATAGGTCAGCAGGAACAGCGCCAGAGAGGCCAGCCGCTTGCTGGCGCTGGCCTTTTTGCCGGATACGCTGGCAGCCAGCTGACCAAACGTTTGTGCGACCGACAGGCCTACGCCGAGAAAGGATTTCGTCATACCGATGATAGCGATGAGCGGGGCAATGTGGTAAATCAGGCTGAAATCACCGTTTCCTTTCATCACGGACAGCACATTCAGGTTTTCCGCCTTCGCCCGTACAAAGTTGTCATGCGGGATCCCCAGCACGCAGCTCAGCACGAAAAAGAGGATACTGGCGAAGATGGCTAAATAGGCGATGCGGATCACGAACAGTGCCTTTTTCTCGCCCTCCGCTTTCCTCTCCCGGTAGTAAGAGGTCAGCGGGGAGACCATAGGCGCACAGCAAAACGAGAAGGTAATAAGCGGCAGCGTCAGCCAGATATTTTTCAGCGTTACCGGCAGCGGCGTGGCGTTCATTTCAGCGGCCGTATCGGTCAGGTTAGACAGATGCCATCCCGGGATAAGTGATACGGCGATCAGCAGTACAGATGCCGCGAACGGCAGCGCCAGCGCGCTCATAATGGCCACGACTCTGTCCCGGCCCTTGCTAAGCACCACATAAAGTGCGGCAACCACGATAAACGACAATGGCCCACGGCTGAGGGCGGTAATATGCAGATGCTCCACCAGTAAATTACTCAGCGCATTAATCAGCGCCACCCCGTAAACCAGGGTTACCGGGAAGAAGGTCACACAATAGAACAGGGTGATCAGCTTTTCACCCCGTCCGCTGAAGAAGGAGCCGAAGATCGGCAACGTGCCGTTTTCAGTCTTTTCCTCACGCATATACACGCGACAGAGGAGTAAATGGGGGATCAGGGATAACGGCAGCCCCAGCAGGAGCATGACCAGGAAAATAACCGGACCACGGGTGCCGATTTCCACGGGCAGGAACAGCGTTCCCGCCCCGACGGCTGTACCGTAGAGGCCCAGCGTCCAGATGTTATCCTGCCAGTACCAGTTAGAGCGTGTTGTAATATTAGCTGAGAGAGTGGTGGCTTTATTCATCATATTTACCGCGTTGTTAGAGGAGCGACGACTTATTTAGTTTTTATCTGCCTGTAGTCGTTGCTGCGCCATTACACCACGGGTGGGAGGGGTTTGATTTCGCATACCGTAAACCTTATGTGTATGCCTGCAATAACTATCGTTATTCTTTGACGATGCTTTAACAGGTGGTTAATTAAGAAGGGGATTTGTTAAATTAACGAACAAATAACGACTGACTTTCCCTGCCTGCACGTCTGTTAATTAAAAAATAAAAACCCTGTTTTATTAAGTACCATAAGGCGCCATCATATTGAAGGGGGACTTATTTAATTATTTTATTGGGCGGAGAATTATCCCGTCATGCCTCAAATTAAAAAACAGGATATAGACAATCACGTAACCTGCTCGTAGCTTTCGAACTGTCTTGTAACATAACGCTATCTTTATGGTGGCGAAGGGGCACAAGGCGTCGTATGCCTGCTATTAAACGCCCCATAAAAAAATCCTCTTCTATACTCAGTTACGTTTAGTGAAATATGCCGCCGCTCCACACGTCGCGTTGCCTTAATAGCAGCGGGCAGCAGGGGCATATATCCACGAAAACGCCTTAATAATGGTCAATTTTGCATTTTTAGAGGGGGATACCTGGTATGTTGCATTCTCAATCCTCGCGGGTCGGTAGCATGTTGCTGCTGCTGACCGCGATAATAGCCTTCGCGGTGGCGCTATACGCCTGGTGGACGCCGCTTACCGGCGTCACTGGCACCATTGGCGCACTGGGCGTGGTCATTGCCAGCGTAGTGCTGGCGATCCTGACCGTTATGCTACGCGCGGCATCGCGTCGCGGGGCGCGCGTTTTCCTGATTATTGTCACCCTGGTGGTGTTGGCGGGTATTGGTTTTGCCGCCGCGCTGCTGCACCAGTACATCATAACGGCAGCCATGGTGGTCGGCCTGATAGGTCTGATTATGCTGAGCAGCCATTCCGCCCGTTACAACCATCGCGTCAGAAGCTGAGGAGCCGCCCGTGCACAACGATAAGCATTATCCCTTCATAAAAGTCAGCATGACGGCGCTGGCGCTGCTGGTCGCTCCGCTCGCGCTACAGGCGCAGGATAAGGCCACTGAGGCCTCTCAGGGGACCCAGGAATCGCTTAACATTGATGCCGCCGATCAGCAGGCACCCGGAACCACAAAAACCACCGACGATGGCTCAACCGGCAGCGGTGACGGAAAGAAAGTCGCCTCGGCCAGCCAGCCCGCGACGCCGCTGGTGCCCGGCACGCCCACCTGGGACAGCTTCCACGGCCAGCTTAACGCGCAGAAATACAGCCCCCTGACCCAAATTACGGCGGATAATGTCGGGAAATTAACGAAAGTCTGGGAATTCCATACCGGCGACGTCTCGGATGGTAAAGGCGATACGCCAGCCACCGTCTGGTCCGCAACGCCCATTTTCGCCAACGATACGCTCTACATTGGCACGCCATTCGATCGCCTGATTGCGCTGGATCCGGGGACGGGTAAAGAGAAGTGGCATTATGACACGAAATCGTCGCGCAAGGCGCTGACCCAGCCGGTGCTGAAAAACCGCGGCGTTTCCTACTGGCAGGCCAAAAATCCGGTGAGCGGAGAGGCATGCCAGAAGATGGTTTATATGGGCACCGTTGACGGCAAGCTCTTTGCGCTGGAGGCCGATTCAGGCAAACCTTGCAGCGGCTTTGCGAATAACGGCGTGTTGGATCTGAACCAGTGGAATACCGTTAACGCGAAGTATCCGCTCTCTGTCCTGCAACCGCCAACCGTTGTCGGCAACCATCTGCTGGTGGGCTGGGCCGGGAAGGACTGGGCCTATGCCGAAGCCCCTCCGGGCACCGTATTTTCAGTCAACGCCCAGACCGGTAAGCTTGAATGGACCTTTGAGGCGATCCCGGCAGAGATCCGCAAGCGTACCGGTACCGCCAACGTCTGGACGCACATGTCCGCCGATGAGGCCAACGGGCTGGTCTATCTCCCGGTTTCATCGCCATCTCCCAACTATTGGGGCGGCAACCGCGTGGACGCTATTCCGCTTGGCACCTCGACCACCGCGCTGGACATCAACACCGGTAAAGTGGTCTGGTCCCGTCAATGGGTACACCACGACGTCTGGGATTACGATATTAACTCCGCCCCGACGCTGATGGACATCACCGTAGACGGCAAGCAGATCCCGGCGCTGATTCAGGCCACCAAGCAGGGTTTCCTGTTCGTGGTTAACCGCCTGACGGGGGAGGACGTATGGCCAATCGAAGAACGTCCGGTTCCGCAGGGTGATGGTTCGGTTCAGGGTGAAGTTCTCTCGCCCACGCAGCCGTTCCCGACCAAACCCGCGCCGCTGCTCGACCAGTCGAAAAAACCGGAAATCTGGAAGCTGGCGGATATCGTCGGTGGCGGCCAGTGCTCCCGTCTGTGGGATAACCTGACCTATAAGGGAATGTATACTCCGCCGACCACAAAGGGCGAAGGCACGCTAACCTATCCTGATAGCGCTGGCGGCGTACAGTGGGGTGGGGTGGCGTTCGATCCGCAAAAACAGATCGCCATCGTCAACACCTCGCATATCGTCCAGTACGTGAAGCTCTACAGCCGCGAAGATTACGATAACGCAGACAAAGACTCAGGTAACGAAAGCGGCTTTGCCCCTCAGGAAGGCGCCCCGTACGGTATGCGTCTGCTGGTGGCGAGCAACTGGCTGGGCATGCCGTGCTGGCAGCCGCCGTTTGGCGAAATCGTGGCGCTGGACATGCATACGGGCGATGTGAAATGGCGTCGTCCGGTTGGTGCCTCCCAGCAGTATGGCTTCTTCATGCCGGAGAGCTGGGGTTCACCTACCATTGGTGGCCCGGCAGTGACGGCGGGTGGCGTGATCTTCATCGGTGCTTCAATGGATGCCAAAGTGCGTGCCTACTCGGTCGAGAGCGGTGAAGAGCTGTGGTCCGATCAGGCAGAAGCGCCGGCAGTAGCGAACCCGTCCGTCTATGAATATAAAGGTCGCCAGTATGTGGCCTTCGTGGCAGGCGGGAATACGATCCTGAAGGATCAGGTGGGCGATCAGGTGGTGGTCTACGCCTTGCCGGAATAATTCATCAGGAAGGGGAAATAAGCGTGGGGCCTGCGGGCCCCACTTTGTTTTGCAATTGTCGTTTTACCGACGCGTTATTTATCGGCTGATGCGCCGGAGTGGGTTGACATCTGCTCGGCGGACTTCAGATGCTGCTCAACGACCGGCGTGTGCTCGTTGGCCAGAGCCTTCACATCCGGATCGTCGATTTTACTGGCGTCGCTCTTAAGCTTCGACAGCACCTTCTCGTGGTCCTTCACGCCAGCATATTCCATATACATTTTGTCAAAAGCGTCACCACGCTGGTTTTCCAGCCTTGAGTTCAGGGCTTTATGCGCGGCGTCTGGTTCGGTCGGCAGCTCCACGCCCTTTTTCTGGGCAACGGTCTGGACTTTGGTCAGCGCGGCGCCGTGATCGTCGACCATTTTCTGAGCGAATGTTTTCACTTCACTGCTTTGGGCCTTGTCCAGGGCGAGCCTGGCGGCGGCGACTTCGTTGATATTGGCCTGCGCCATGTCCTTCAACGCTTTCTCGTCGCCGGAGCTGAGTCTGGCGTCCGGTTGAGCCTTGCCCGCAGTTTGAGTTTGTGCGGCGCTTGTCGTCTGGGCTTGTACGCCAACGGTGCTGAACATTGCTGCAACTGCTGATACGGCTAGCAGCCTTTTCAGGGTTTTACTCGTGTGCATATTGTTCTCCTGATGGTCATGGTACAGGTAAGTTTCGGTTGCTTCAGGCGCAACCGGACAGATAAATGCTCACTACAAGGGTCAGTATAGTAGATGAAACTGCTGCACCCGCCGTTCAGGTCAGTGATGGCTGGTCGTGATGCTCAATTCTTCTACAATATTGATACGGATCATTTACATATTTGGTGCTAATGTTAAATATATAGATTCATCAACAGGAGGAATGATATGAAAAAAGCACTATTAGGGAGTGTATTGGCTTTAACAGTAGCAAGCTTCGGCGCATCTGCGGCAGATATGATTTCCAAGGATGAAGCGCACCACTTCAAACTTGAATACCTTGGTAATGTATCTGTAGGGGCTTCAGGTGGACAAATTTCTTCACCTTCAGATCTTCATCAAAAACTCTCAAAACTGGCAGACGAGAAGGGCGGGAAATACTATGTCATTATCGCTGCCCGCGAGCATGGCCCTAACTTCCAGGCCGTCGCAGAAGTCTTTAAATAATTTTCTCGAATACCACAAAAACCCGCTTCTGGCGGGTTTTTTGTTTACAGACAGCCAAAAAAATGCCCCTGATGCGGGGCGAGTTTAAGTCAAAACTTTTCTTATGTTTATGTGCTCTAAGGCTTTGGGACAATAACAGCTTGTTCAAATAATGCAACATAAATGCATGTTTAAATGTGACGGCTCCATCATGCTGCTCATCTTAAGGTTAATGCAGCATACGTAACGTAGATAGTCTAAGCTTTACAAAGGGTTATGGTTAAAACCATTTAGAGAATGGATACAGTTAACGGTCGTAAGAGGTAAAGATGAAAGTTGACGCACTGACACAAAAGGCAGAAGAAGAGATTTCAGCGCTTATAGCCAAAAAAATTGCAGAGTTACGAAAAAAAACAGGGCAGGAAGTTTCTGAAATAGAGTTTATCGCTCGTGAGGCCATGACGGGCCTCGAGGGGTATGAAGTAAAAATCAAACTCCTGTAAGCGTTTCTTCCTGAAATGGTCGCTCAATTCTTGCCGCAAAAGAGAACCGGGCGTGATGCCCGGTTGTATTATGGATAATCATCGTCTTTATGAGCGAATAAATGTCAGTATATCGGCGTTTATGGTATCTGCATGCGTGGTATGCATCCCATGCGGGAAGCCTGGATAAATTTTGAGTTCGCTGTTTGCGAGCAGCTTATCCTGTAGAAGGGCGGCATTTTTATAGGGGACAACCTGATCGTCATCACCCTGCAACACAAGGACGGGAACCGTAATGGCTTTAAGATCGTCCGTCTGGTCGGTCTCTGAAAACGCCTTAATGCCTTCATAGTGGGCTTTGGCGCTACCGATCATTCCCTGACGCCACCAGTTCTGGATTGTGCCCTGCGAAACCTCTGCTCCGTCTCGGTTAAATCCATAGAAAGGACCGCTGGCGACGTCGAGGTAAAACTGGGCGCGGTTAGCGGCCAGCGCCTGGCGGAAGCCGTCAAACACCTCAATGGGCGTTCCGCCGGGGTTCGTGTCTGATTTTACCATCAGCGGAGGAACGGCGCTGACCAGTACCGCTTTGGCCACTCGCCCCTGAGGCTGGCCGTACTTCGCAACGTACCTGGCGACCTGGCCCCCGCCGGTGGAGTGGCCGACGTGCACTGCATTACGCAAATCAAGGCTTTCGACCACGGCCGATGCGTCGGAGGCATAATGATCCATATCATGACCTTCACTTACCTGATCGGAACGACCATGACCACGACGGTCGAGGGCGATGACGCGGAAGCCTTCTGCAAGGAAAAAGAGCATCTGGTTATCCCAGTCATCGGCGCTCAGCGGCCAGCCGTGATGGAAAACGATCGGCTGCGCATCCTTCGGACCCCAGTCTTTGTAATAAATACTGACACCATCTTTCGTTGTTACGAATGCCATATTTCAGACTCCTCTGCTAATGGCAAAAACGTGTGAAGGCTAAGTAAATAGCCCAGCATTTAGGGACGTAATAAAACTGACTTATATTAATCTTATTACTGATATATCCGCTTAAAGTGTAGAAGGGTTCCTGAAAACAGTTATAGATTAAATTTGTATGGTCATTATTTATTTTTAAACGAAATATCCCCTAAACCAGCCGGGGCACTGTGTTATTTTTCTCGCGTGGTGAATCCCCCTGTGCGGAGGGGTTAAACAGCACGTGTAGCTTAGGCAATCAGTAGCGGGTCAAGGTGGCTGACCAACGACTCACCGGGAGGCACCCGGCACCACACATACGTTAAAGCTTGTATCTCGCTGAATTTATTAGGGATAGTGTATGAAGTTGGGCTTTTTGGCTGGAGCAGTGCTGGCAACCTGGTTGTCTTTAACCTACCCGACGCAAATGAGAGCTGTTTTTGAACAACTGGTTACGATAGTGCAGCAAATCACGCAGCCTTCATCAGAGTCTCATTCTGATATGGTCACACCGGAACAGTCATATCCTTGATTGTTATATTTACGATGAACGTTACCCATCTTAATAGTTAACCTGTGCTTATTTTTCTGATGGGCTTGTTATTGGCCGGGCAGAGGTTACAGCCGCCCGGCCTGACGGTCTTAAACGATCGCGTTAGGGCACGCTTCGCCCTTATCAAGCTGCTGTAAATTCCCCAGCGTGGTTTCCGATATACTGATCAGCGCTTCGGCGGTCAGAAACGCCTGGTGGCCGGTGAACAACACGTTGTGGCAGGCCGACAGGCGACGGAACACGTCGTCCTGAATCACGTCGTTAGATTTATCCTCAAAGAACAGGTCGCGTTCGTTCTCATACACGTCCATACCCAACGCGCCAATTTTTTGCGTTTTCAGCGCTTCGATAGCGGCCTGAGAGTCGATCAGTCCACCGCGGCTGGTATTGATGATCATCACGCCGTCTTTCATCTGGTCGAACGCCGACTGGTTAAGCAGGTGATAGTTTTCCGGGGTCAACGGACAGTGCAGGGAGATAACATCAGACTGCGAGAAGAGCGTTTTCAGATCGACATACTCCACGCCCAGCTCCAGCGCAGCGGCGCTAGGGTACGGATCAAACGCCAGCAGGCGCATGCCAAATCCTTTCAGGATGCGAAGGGCGGCCACACCAATTTTGCCGGTACCAATCACGCCTGCGGTTTTACCATACATGGTAAAGCCGGTCAGCCCTTCCAGAGAGAAGTTAGCATCACGGGTACGCTGATAGGCACGGTGAATACGACGGTTGAGCGACATCATCATCCCGACGGCATGTTCAGCCACGGCTTCCGGAGAATAGGCTGGGACGCGAACGACCTTGAGACCCAGCTCTTTGGCGGCATCGAGATCGACGTTGTTAAAGCCCGCGCAGCGCAGGGCAATGTATTTCACGCCCTGTTTTTTCAACTCTTCCAGCACCGGTCGGCTACCGTCGTCGTTAACGAAGATACACACGCCTTCGCAGCCGTGAGCGGTTTTAGCCGTCTTTTCAGTCAGCAGAAAGTCGAAAAATTCAAGATCGAAACCGTACGTCTCGTTAACATGTTGCAGATACTTTTTGTCGTACTGCTTTGTGCTATATACCGCGAGTTTCATAAGACTTTCTCCAGTGATTTTGGAACCACGTTAGCATGTTTAAAATTATCTTACAATTTTTCAAAATTCATTGAAATCAATAAGTTCTATGAATTATTGTAGAGCATCTACTCTTAAAAATGGCATTACCTTCAACTGACTGGCTAAACATGCGACAATGAGCGGCAAGAACGGCTTATTTTTTTCGCAAAATCAGGATATTAACTGCCCATGAAGGGTAAATACAAAGCCGCAATCGCGCTATTACTGCTGCTATTACTCGTGCCGCTGACGCTGCTGATGACGCTCGCCCAGTGGGTACCCACGCTCGCCGGGATCTGGCTCCCTGTTGGAACGCGCATCGCGTTTGAAGAAAGCCCACGGCTCACGCGCCACGCCCTGATCATCCCCGATCTCCGCTATCTGGTAGAAGAGTGCGAAATTGCCCGCGTGGAAAACGTGACCCTGTCACACCCCAGCCGTTGGGATCTGGATATTGGCGCACTTGAACTTAACTCTGTCTGCCTGAGCAAATTACCGCAGTCAGCGTCCTCAACGGTGGCGCCGAAAACGCTGGCGCAGTGGCAGGCCATCCTGCCCAACACCTGGCTGACCATCCACCGCTTTACCCTTTCTCCCTGGCAGCAGTGGGAGGGTGAGCTGCATGCTTCACTCACGCCAGCCCGCCAGGACATCACTTATAACGGCGAGCAGGTGAGCATTCAGGGGCAGTTGCGCGGCCAGACGCTCTCCATCAGCCAGTTCGATGTGCAACTGCCGGATCAGCCGCAGCCCGTGAAGCTGATCGGTGAATTTACCCTGCCGTTGGTACCGGACGGCGTGCCGGTGAAAGGGCATACGGTCGCGACCTTTAACGTGCCACAGTTATCCTCGCTGGTCGATGCCGATCTGGACTGGGAGGACAATCAGGGCCAGCTGGTGGTCATGGCGCGGGACAACCCCGATCCACTGCTCGATTTACCGTGGCAGATCGCCGCTCAGCAGTTAACCGTCAGCGACGGACGCTGGAACTGGTCAGCCTCCGGTATGCCGATGAGCGGTCGCGTCGGGCTGAAAGTGGATAACTGGCAGCAGGGGCTGGAGAAAGCCACCTTCACAGAGCGGCTCAACGTGCTGACCCAGGGGGATGCGGGGAAGGGCAACGCGGTGCTGAATATCGGTCCCGGCTCGCTCAGTATGGAAAACAGCGCTATGCCGCTGCACCTGAGCGGGGAAGCCAAGCAAAACGATCTGATCCTGTATGCCAGACTCCCGGCGAAGCTGACCGGCAGCCTTTACGATCCGCAGCTTACGTTTGAACCCGGCGCATTATTGCGCTCGCGCGGGCGCATCATCGACTCGCTGGATATCGATGAGATCCGCTGGCCGCTGGCAGGCGTGAAGCTCACGCAGAAGGGCGTGGACGGCCGCCTGCAAGCCATTCTGCGGGCGCATGAAAACGAGATGGGCGATTTTGAACTGCATCTGGACGGCCAGGCTAACGACTTTTTACCGGACAACGGTTTGTGGCAGTGGCGCTACTGGGGTAAAGGGAATTTCACGCCGATGAACGCGCGCTGGGATGTCCGGGGAACCGGGGAGTGGCGCGACAACGTTATCGAACTGACCGATCTTTCCACGGGGTTCGACAAATTGCAGTACGGTACGATGCTGGTCAGCAAGCCGCGCCTGGTGCTGGATCACCCGGTGCGCTGGTCGCGGGACCCGGATAACCCCACCTTTAGCGGCGCGCTCGCGCTCAATGCCGGGCAAACAAGCTTCTCGGGCGGAAGCGTGCTGCCGCCGTCCGTTTTGACCTTCAGCGTTGACGGGACAGACCCGACGGTGTTCCAGTTTAAAGGGAACCTGCATGCGGACGACATCGGCCCGGTCCAGGTGAATGGACGCTGGGATGGCGAACGCCTTCGCGGTAAGGCCTGGTGGCCAAAACAGTCTCTTACGGTGTTCCAGCCGTTGATCCCGCCAGACTGGAAAATGACCCTGCGCGGCGGCGAAATGTACGCACAGGTGGCTTTCTCAGCGGCCTCCGATCAGGGGTTTGAGGCCGGGGGGCACGGGGTGCTGAAAGCGGGCAGCGCGTGGATGCCGGATAACGAAATCAACGGCGTTGATTTTGTTCTGCCGTTCCGCTTAAGCCAGGGTACCTGGTCGCTGGGCACGCGCGGGCCGGTAACGTTACGAATCGACGAGGTGAAAAACCTGGTCACAGCCCGAAATATCACCGCGGATCTCCAGGGCGATTATCCCTGGACCGAAGCGAACCCGCTCCTTCTCACCAACGTGAAGGTGGAAGCGCTCGGCGGGAAAATCACCATGCAGCAGTTGAGAATGCCGCAGCACGATCCGGCTTTACTACGCGTAGATAATATTTCCTCCAGCGAACTGATAAGCGCGGTGAATCCGAAGCAGTTTGCCATGTCCGGCCCGGTGAGCGGCGCGCTGCCGTTCTGGCTGGACAATGAAAAATGGATCATTAAAGATGGCTGGCTGACCAACCCGGGGCCGATGACGCTGCGCATCGACCAGGACACGGCGGATGCCATTGTGAAAGACAACGTGGTTGCCGGGGCGGCGATCAACTGGCTCCGCTATATGGAAATTTCGCAGTCGTGGACAAAACTCAATGTGGATAATCTGGGTGTGTTAACCATGCAGGCGGCCATTAAAGGCACCAGCCGCGTCGAGGGCAAAAGCAGTTTCGTAAACCTGAATTACACCCATGAAGAGAACATTTTTACCCTCTGGCGCAGCCTGCGCTTTGGGGACAATCTGCAAACATGGTTTGAGCAACATGCGGCGATACCCCTTCTCCGCGGTTCGACAGGCAAGGAAAGTGAGGAACAACAATGAAAAAGAGGGCTGGTGTACTCACCGTGGCCGTCGTCGCGCTGCTGTCAGGCTGCACGCCGCGCATTGAAGTGGCGGCGCCCAAAGAGCCGATCACTATCAACATGAACGTGAAAATTGAGCATGAAATCCATATCAAGGTGGATAAAGACGTTGAAGCCCTGCTGAAATCCCGCAGCGATCTGTTCTGAGGATGCCATGAAACGATTAGCTCTGATGTTACTGGCGCTGGGGATGAACGTTCACGCCGCCACGCTTACGCTCAACGATGCACGTGCCCAGGGGCGCGTAGGGGAAACCCTGAGCGGCTATCTTGCGCCCGTTCAGCACGACGCTGAAACCCTGGCGCTGGTGAGCCGTATCAACGCCGCACGCACGGAAAGTTACCAGCAGTTAGCTGACAGCAATAATTTGCCCGTCGACGAGGTGGCGAAAATGGCGGGACAAAAGCTGGTGGCGCGCGCCCAGCCGGGTGAATACGTGAAGGGGATTAACGGCAAGTGGCTAAAAAAGTAACTAGCGGTAACGCTTACGGTATTCGCCCGGCGAAACCCCGAAACGCTGCTTAAAGGCGGTGGAAAAATGGCTATGGTCGGTAAAGCCCCAGCTGTAGCCAATGCCCGCCAGCTTTTCGTCATCGCTGATGGAACGCAGCGCCTGAGCGCATAAATCGAGGCGACGGTTCTTAATATACTGCGCCACCACCAGCCCTTTCCCGGCAAACATGCGGTACAAGCTCCGCACGGACATGCCGCTCTCTGAGGCTATCCACTCCGGTCTTAACGCCTCCGACTGAATATGATCATCAATCAGGGACAGAACGTGGCGGAACTGACGCTCCTTGCGCGGCAGCACCTCGTGTTGCTGCTGGAAGGCCGGACGCAGCAGACACACCATCGCCTCCAGCGCCGCTTCGCTTTCGCTGGCGCTGAGATCGGCATTGCCCATGCTCTCCTGTAGCAGCCGGTAGCTCAGCTGTACGGTAGGCAGACTGCGGGAGAGGGGCAGCGCGCACCTCACTTCCTGAAAACGCGCGTGTTGCTCAATGATTTGTCGCGGGAGCAGCAGCGAAATCTGGCGGGAACGCTCCTGCCAGTAAATGGAGCACGGGCGGGAGGCGTCAATCAGCGTGATATCCCCGGCTTTCAGCATCGCGCGCTGGTTGTCCTGTTCGATTCCGGCGCTGCCTTCCAGCTGAAACACGGTGTAGAACCAGGCGTCGTTGCCGTTTTTGATCTCCTGACGGGTGCGAAAAAGGTTAACGCCTGCGGCGGTCACCGTGCTCAGCTTCAGACTTTGGGTATAGCTGGTTTCCAGTTCGCCGAGAAACGCCCCCTCTAACGGACGTGCCGCAAAGCGCCCACAAACCTGGTTAATTTGCGCCAGCCACTGCTGAAAATTGTCCTGTTCGCTTGCACACGCCATTGATGTTCTCGCTGCACCGTCACTGTTTTCGCATTGTTGCATTTATGTTGCATTTTGTCAGGGCTACGAGGCTGACTATAGGAAAGAACACTCAACGGTTACAGCGATATAAGTGGGAATTATCACGATTTGCGGAGCCTGTCACAGCTGACAAAGCGAATGTCACACAGACAAAAGCAGGAATGCGATTCCCCTCTTAGACTGCATACACACCCTGCGAAGCATAACGAAGGAGTATCCTATGTCCGAATCACACGTCGCCATCCTGCCAGGCGTGCAGCAGTTTTTAGATCGCCAGCACGGCCTGTGGATTGAAGGGCGTCAGGCGGCATCCGACAGCGAAAAGCGTCTGAACGTCTACAACCCGGCGACCGGAGAGGTTATTGCCTCCACCGCCGATGCCAGCGTCGATGATGTCGATCGTGCGGTGATGTCTGGCTGGCGCGCCTTTGTCGCCCGAAGCTGGGCAGGGCGTCTGCCGGCAGAGCGGGAACGCATCCTGCTGCGGTTTGCCGATTTGGTGGAACAGCATGGCGAAGAGCTGGCACAGCTCGAAACCCTGGAGCAGGGGAAATCCATTAACATCTCCCGCGCCTTCGAGGTGGGATGCACCCTGAACTGGATGCGCTACACGGCAGGGCTGACCACCAAAATTGCCGGTAAAACCCTCGATCTCTCGATTCCACTGCCGCAGGGCGCGCGTTATCAGGCGTGGACGCGTAAAGAGCCGGTGGGAGTCGTGGCGGGGATTGTGCCGTGGAACTTCCCGCTGATGATTGGCATGTGGAAAGTGATGCCTGCGCTGGCGGCAGGTTGTTCCATCGTGATCAAACCCTCGGAAACCACGCCGCTCACCCTGTTACGGGTGGCGGAACTGGCGAGCGAGGCGGGGATCCCGGATGGCGTGTTCAACGTGGTGACCGGTAGTGGCGCCGTCTGTGGCGCGGCGCTAACCTCGCACCCGCGCATTGCCAAAGTAAGCTTTACCGGTTCGACGGCGACGGGCAAGCAGATTGCCCGCGTGGCTGCGGATACGCTAACGGGCGTGACGCTGGAGCTGGGCGGCAAAAACCCGGCCATCGTGCTGAAAGACGCCGATCCGGCGTGGGTAATTGAAGGGCTGATGACCGGCAGCTTCCTGAATCAGGGGCAGGTCTGCGCGGCCAGCTCGCGTATTTATATTGAGGCTCCGCTGTTCGACACGCTGGTCAGCGGCTTTGAACAGGCCGTGAAATCTCTGAGCGTCGGGCCGGGCATGTCGCCGGATGCGTTTATCAACCCGCTGGTGTCGCGCGCCCATTGCGATAAGGTTCAGGCGTTCCTGGATGAGGCGAAGGCGCACAATGCGGAGCTGATCGCCGGGAACCGGGGGCCAGACGGTAAAGGCTATTACGTTTCGCCAACGCTGGTGGTCAACCCGGATAATCATCTGCGCCTGACGCGTGAAGAGGTCTTCGGGCCGGTGGTGAACCTGGTTCGTGTGGACGACGGGGAAGAGGCGCTTCAGCTGGCGAACGACACTGAATATGGCTTAACGGCCAGCGTCTGGACGCAGAACATCAGTAAAGCGCTGGCGTATACCGACAGGTTACAGGCCGGAACCGTGTGGGTGAACAGCCACACGCTGATAGACGCCAACCTGCCGTTCGGCGGCATGAAGCAGTCTGGCACCGGGCGCGATTTCGGCCCCGACTGGCTGGATGGCTGGTGTGAAACTAAGTCGGTGTGTGTGCGGTATTAATAAAACGCCGGGTAAGGCGTAGCCGCCACCCGGCATTATTTAACGCGACCACCGATCCCGCCCGGCCTCCTTTGCCCTGTACAGCGCCGCATCGGCGCGGGCGATGATTTCCGGGCCGGCCAGTCCTGCGGTATAGCCGGCAATGCCCATACTCACCGTCACACATTCACTCACCTTCGACGCGCTGTGCGGAATGGCTGCGGTGCGCAGGCCAGCCTGGATCCGCGCGGCGACTTTCTCAGCAACGCTTTCTTCGCAGTCAAAGAGGATCACCACAAACTCCTCACCACCGTAGCGCGAAACCACATCCTCTGGCGTGCGCACCGAGGTGTTCAGCACCTCTGCCACCCTCGCGAGACACGCGTCTCCCGCCTGGTGACCATAGGTGTCGTTATACAGTTTGAAGTAATCGACATCCAGCATCAGCACCGCGAAGCGTTTGCCTTGCTCCACGGCGTTTTCCAGCACCAGCTCCATCGCCCGCCGGTTGGCCGTTTTCGTCAGCGGATCCTGATGGGCCAGCGCATCCAGCCGCGAAATTAAACGCTGATTCTGCTGGTTGCGACGCCACGCCTCTTCAAACCAACTCAACAGGATATAGCGCCCGCACACGAGAATGAAGGTGAACACCACCCACAGCCCGGCGAAGCGATAATTAATTTCCTGATTCAGCAGCATGCTGGCAACGGGCAGGCTTATCCATAGCGGAACGGTGAAGCAGAGCAGTGCCACCGGGTGAAAATAGAGCGCGGTCATACCGGCCATCAGCAGGGTAACGAATATAGGCCAGGGATGCGGAAGATGTAACACGTTGATAAACCAGTAACAACTTATCGACCACAGCAGACTGCACATAAACAAAACGACGCTGACGCCGCGGATGTGGCGCCAGGCCATGATCACCAGCGCCACGGAAAGGATCACCACGCCCAGCATGGAGGCGTCTATCATCTGCCGCAGAGGCGGGCTGATGTGCAGGAGGGCATCGATATGGCCGAACAGCGAATTGCGCAGCAGGACCATAAGGGCAAAGCTGGCATTCACAAAGGCGAGCCACGGCAGGTTCACGGCCAGCCCGTGAACAACCATTGATTTACGGGTAGGCCATGTCGCGGGTTCGGGTGTGGCTGGATGTCTTTTTTCCATTGAAGAGAATTTTCCTTGAGCGGGCGGAACCTCCGCCCGCGAGTGCTGCCTTTACGGGGTCACAATGTTAAACCAGAATTCAAATTTATCCATGTAACCGAGCATGGCATCGAGTTTTGCGGCATCGCCGGTCACTTTGATATCGCCATTATCCTGCGCCTGTTTAAGCGTCACTTCTTTCAGGATGATTTTATTCAGCGTATCGCGGTTGAGGGTCACGGTCGCGTCAGCGTCTTTCGCTTCGGCGTTCGCCGTGTGGTTCAGCACGCCATTTTCCAGTTCCAGCTTGTATTTACCGCCCTCGCTGCCGAGGTCGATGTTAAACACCGATTTTGCATCCGCCGCTTTTTCACCGTTAATGTGCACCGCCAGATAGTCAAAGAACATTTCTGGCGTCATCGCGCGCACGGTGTCCGGGCTGGCGGTGTTCGGGGTCGGTCCTTTCACCACGCCGTTACGCAGCTCCTGGGCGCCGGTCAGGTAGAAGTTACGCCACGGGCCTGATTCAGCCTGATAACCCAGCTGCTCCAGCGCATCCGCTTCCAGGTTTCGCGCGGCCTGATTATTTGGATCGGCAAAGACCACTTTGCTGACCACCTGAGCCACCCAGCGGTAGTTCCCCTGGTCAAAGTCGGTTTTCGCTTTGCTCAGGATGGCATCCGCGCCTCCCATATACTCCACAAATTTCTTCGCGGCTTCTTCAGGCGGCAGTTCATCCAGGGTCGCGGGGTTGCCGTCAAACCAGCCTAAATAGAGCACGTAGGTGGCTTTGACGTCATGGCTGACTGAACCGTAATAGCCTCGGTTGGCCCAGGTATTGGCCAGGGAGTTCGGCAGCTTGAAGTTGGCGGCGATCTCGTCACGCGTCAGCCCTTCATTCGCCATGCGCAGGGTCTGGTCGTTAATGTAGCGATACAGGTCGCGCTGGCTTTTCAGCAGGTTAACCACATTCTCGTTGCCCCAGGTCGGCCAGTGGTGCTGCGCCATGATAACTTCGGCCTTATCACCCCAGCGTACAATTGCCTGGTTGATGTATTTCGACCATGGCAGCGGTTCACGAATTTTCGCACCGCGCAGGGAGTAGGTGTTGTGAAGGGTATGGGTGACATCTTCCGCAGACTCGATCAGCTTTTTCTCTTCGATATACCAGAGCATCTCAGAAGGCGCTTCCGATCCCGGCGCGAGCATAAAATCATAGGTCAGGCCGTCGATCACCTCTTTCTGACCATCTTTCTCGATGATATTGGTCGGGGCGATCAGGGTCACCGTCCCGGCGGAGGTGGTGGTGCCGAGACCCGCGCCGACCTGGCCCTTCGCATCCGGCTTCAGCAGGTTTCCGTACATATAGCTGGCGCGGCGGCTCATGACGTTACCCGCCATGATATTTTCCGCGACGGCAGCCTCCATAAATCCGGCGGGCGCGTAGACTTTCACCTTGCCGGACTTCACATCTGCTTCATCCACCACGCCGCGCACGCCGCCATAGTGGTCAACGTGGCTGTGAGTGTAAATAACGGCGACCACAGGTTTGTTACCGCGATTTTTATAGTAAAGATCCATCCCGACTTTGGCCGTTTCTGCCGACACCAGCGGGTCGACCACGGTAATACCTTCTTTACCTTCAATAATGGTCATGTTTGACAGGTCAAGGTTACGGATCTGGTAGACGCCCTCGGTCACTTCAAACAGACCGCTGATGTTGATCAGCTGGGACTGACGCCATAAGCTCGGGTTTACCGAGTCGGGCGCCTTATCGCCTTCTTTGATAAAGGCGTACTGCTGCGGATCCCAGACGGTGTTGCCTTGCTCCCCTTTGATAATTTCCTGAGGCAGCGGGGCGATAAACCCTTTGTGGGCGTTGGTAAAATCGGTGTTATCGGAGAAAGGAAGCTGGTTGAAGAGTGCGTTGTTGGCCTGTTGCGTTGCTGCGCTGGCATCCTTAGGTGCTTCTGCGGCCCAGGCGGAACTGGTAGAAATAAAACATCCCGCCAGCGCGAGACTCCTGACGATCTCATTGATTCTCATCCTAAAACCTCTCAGTAAACTGTGACGTTGTTTGTGGAGACTTCGAATCCTGGTGAAAGTGTGTCAAGAAATGCAAAAGGATTAAGCGAGGTAACAATAACTATAATCGGGGAGAGTAATTCAGCAAGTAAGCGGATGAAAAACCGGGCATTACGCCCGGTCGGTGGGTTATTTCTGCTCTTTTTTCTTGCCGAGCGTTGGCGTCTCGTCAAAGAAATTCCACGGCTTGAGCAACGTGTGCACCCATTCCGTCGGCATTATTGGCCACTCCTCGGCACGGGCGACATGGGTGGTGCCGGTGGTCATCCAGATGACGTTATCCTGGTCGTTCAGCGACTCGTTATCTTTGCTGTACTGGCCGAGGCCGGTATCGTGCGTGGAACGGTTCGGGTATTTTCCCTCCGGGTACATCTCGTCGGGATGGTAACGCGTTACCCACAGTTGTTTATCCATAAAGCTCAGGCGGTGATAAATCCACTCGTCCGGGGCAAACTTCGCGCCGGACGCTACCGGGTGTGTACCGCCCGCGTAAGGGATGATCTGATATGAGACCGGGTTGCCCATGCGGTTCTCTTTGCTGGTATTGCTCAGCAGGCGGATGGTGCCCGGGTCAAACTTCTGCGCCGCCTGCTGTTCGGTATCAATATCATACTGATTAACCTGCATGGTGCTGGTGCGCGGTCCGCCAGCGGTGTTCGGTTTGACGTCGGGATCCATGGCCACCAGCTTGTTGTTGATGCCGTCCACGTCCATATCCAGACGGAAGTTGTAGATGTGCTGGTGGGTGGTACCGACAATATTATGGTCGATTAGCGTTCCGTATCGGGTGTCATCCTTCGCGGTGGCATCATGCATGGTTTTCGTCTGCACGCCTTTCACCGCTTCAATGCCCGTGGCCCCTGCATCAATGCCGATAGTGCCGTTTTCGTGGAATACCCAGTCGAAGATGTAATCGTAGTTACCCACGGTGCTGACCCAGCGCACCACCAGCTCGCGGCGTTCGGTGCTGACGTTGGGTTTTCCTAATTCCTGATGCTTATATTCCGGCCCGGCGTAACGCTCGAAAATGGCGATCGCCCGGGGGATCTCCATTGGCGCGCCGGTGTAATCCGGGATGGTTTCGTTGAGCATCACGGCGTTAGACGGAACATCCTTGCCGCGCACGAGCGGGGAGGTCAGGGTACCCATGCCGTAATCGCCGGAGTCCAGGTAGGCTTTAAAGTACCAGCCGATATCCGGGTCGCCGTACGGCACAATCATGCCGCCGAGCGACCCCTGATACATCACCTGTCGCTTTTTGCCGTTGTCGTTATAGGTCACGGTGGAGATTATCGGGCCGACGCGTGAGTCCAGGCTCAGATGAAAATCCCAGTTCTGCCAGTGCACCCTATCCCCGGTGATGGTGTAGTTCTTGCCTTCCGGCTCGATAATCTCCAGCGGTTTTTTCACCGTTTCAACGCGGTCGCGGCCGTCATACGGGCGGGGCGTGAGCGGCACCGGCACGACCGGGCCTTCCTCAATCTTCTGGATTTTCTTCTGCTCGAGATCCACCACCGCAACCAGGTTTTCGATCGGGTGCGCCCAGTAGTTACCGTCGCCCACGTCGAGATAGCTGATCACTTTCAGCAGGCGGTCTTCCTGTTTCAGCCCATCCTTGCCGTCAAAAAAGCCGACGGTAAGCGGGGTGGTGATCACTTTCTTCGGGTCGGTAATGCCGCGCTTTTTCAGCACGGCGGCAAACTCCGGGCTTTCATTGATGATCTGCTGCACGGTATTGAAGTCATCCAGCAGCACCATGCCGTGCGCGTCTTTGATCGGCTCCCAGCGGAGGATCTTTTTCTCCTTCAGATCCACCCGGCTTTCGATGATGTGTTTACCATCAAGCATGATGATATTGGCCTGGCGGGGCGCATCCACCGCCGTGCCGTTAAGCACAAAGTCCCAGACTTTGGCCTTTTCTGGCTCCGCCAGCGCAATCTGGGTAAAGCGGGTATTGGGTTTAAAATCCGCTGAGGCTTTCACGATTGCTACGGCCTGGTTGATTTCATCAGCCGTCAGCGCGTTTAACGGGTGGGGGCTTTTTTCAACCTGGAATGTCTGATCAAGACCGGACTGAAAGACATCGTTGATAAAGGTCTCCGGGATAAACGCCTTATTGTTCTTCATCACCACGGGCACCTGGAGCGTCAGCGGTTTGCCGTTAACGATGGCGGTATTTGCGCCGGGTTTGACCTTCACAAAGGCACCGTCTTTGACGATGGTGAACATCTGGGCGTAATCATCCCACTGCACGTCCGCGCCAAACGCCTGAAGCGTTTTGTCCATCGGGACCATATGCGCCTCGCTGCCGTGAGCGTAAACAGGGGATTGCCAGGCGCAACAGAGCGCAACGGCCATGGCCAGTGCCGTTCTACGGGCAGAAAAAGAAGAATTGCTTCCCATCGCAGACCTCATCTTGTTGTGTTTATTGTGTTGTGTCAGCGTTATCCTGACAGGCGCGCACGAAAAGCGTTTGCCTGCATCTGCCAGGTTGTTTGTCAGTCTTGCCAGGTTAAAAAAAGAGCGGGGGTGCATCACACCCCCATGGCAGATAAATTGCGCTTCAGTAAGGCGAGCTATCGAGATGCGTGCGGACATCAAAACCTACCGTCGTGAACGAATAAACCGTACCGCGAACGCGAAGATAAATGTCTCCATTTTTAATTGCCACTGAAGCTTTATCATCATCGGTGATCATGACGGGATTGATATTCTTAATGTTAGACATGAATTCTTCCGGACTTTTTTTCGCATCAAAGAGATAAATATGATACCTGTTTTTAGACAGTGAGCCCGTCTCAACCTGGGTGATGTAAAGAGTTAAACGATCGTTAACCTTGATTTTTTCCTGCAAATTTTCATACACGGTAAAAAGATCGCGGAAAGGGTATGCAATGAATATGAGAAAAATAAAGATAATAATTCCAGCTCGCCAGTTAAAAACCCGAACGTCGCGCATAATCTATTCCTGCCCTTATCCATAACTGATCGACTGGATCATCACCGTAATTATTATTGTTCTGGAATTTTGCAAATTCGGCAGGATCAATTAGGAGGCGAAGATTGTGTGTAAAGCCGGTGACTTCAATGCTTCCCTCACGGTAACGAACATCCAACGAGCCTGTAATTTTTGACCCACCATCTTCAGTTAAGAAAAGGTAAACAGGAATTGCCATAGTTTGTTAATCATCCATGTAATTTAATGCGGGAATATTCCCGGCGCCAAATAATAACCATGCTAACTACATGGTCAATTTGCTTAGTGTTTCCGGTTGTAACTTATCCAAACCAGGCAGACTGGATGGTTCGATTAATCAAAGCCATCCAGTCCCTGTTTTACCTTCTGCTTATTTTGATGCGCTCAAACACTCGAGGCAGCAAGGTTAATGCCATTGCATTGATTAAAAGTCACCCTGCTGGCGCGCCACCAGCGTCAGGATGGAGTAGAGCGCCACGGCCTGCTGGTGCTGGTTGAAGATCTCCACAGCCCATTCCACCACGCCGGTGGGTTTTTCCTCGGCAGTGCGCTGTTTCTTCAGCGTTTTACGTTTACAGGTCAGGCGCACCTGAATGGTATCACCCGGCTTGACCGGCTCGATAAAGCGCAGGTTTTCCATGCCGTAGTTGGCAATAACCGGCCCAACCCCGGCATCGACAAACAGCCCCGCCGCGGCGGAAATCAGGAAATAACCGTGTACCACGCGCTCACCAAAAATCGACTCCGCCGCGCCAATTTTGTCCATATGGGCGTAGAAATGATCCCCGCTCAGGCAGGCAAAATTCACGATATCCGCTTCCGTCAGGGTACGACGCGGGGTCAGCAGGCTGTCGCCCGGCTGTAACTCCTCGAAGTATTTACGGAACGGATGAACGCGATCTTCCTGCACCTCCGCGCCACGGACCCACTGTTTACCGATCGCGGCGAGCATGGACGGGCTGCCCTGAATGGCTGTGCGCTGAAGATAGTGCTTCACAGCGCGCAGGCCGCCCAGCTCTTCGCCGCCGCCCGCACGTCCCGGACCACCGTGCACCAGCTGCGGCAACGGTGAACCGTGGCCGGTAGATTCTTTCGAGGATTCCTGGTTGAGGATCTGAATGCGTCCGTGGGCGCGCGCGGCACCAGCAATAAACTGCCGCGCCACGCGGGTATCTGCCGTAACCAGCGTTCCCGCCAGGCTGCCGCCGCCCGCCCGCGCCAGCTGCATGGCGTGCTCGGTGTTACGGCAGGGCATCAGGGTTGCGACGGGGCCAAAGGCTTCGGTGGCGTGAACGGCCGGGGTTTCGTCCGGCTGCGGGCAGAACAGCAGGGTGGGTGGGAAGAATGCGCCAGGCGCCTGCAAATCAGCTTTACCACCCAGACGGATCTGGCAGCCCGTGGCCAGCAGATGATCGACTTTTTCCTGCACGTCAGCACGTTGCTCACTGTTGACGAGAGCCCCCATCTTCACCCCTTCCTGGGCCGGATCGCCGACGACCACGTTCACCAGCCGCGCAATCAGCGCCTGGCTGACGGCTTCAACCTGCGCTTCAGGCACGATGATGCGGCGGATGGCGGTACATTTTTGCCCGACTTTGGCGGTCATCTCGCGCACCACTTCGCGGATAAACAGCGTAAACTCCGGCTGTTCCGGCGTCACGTCCTCACCCAGCACGCAGCAGTTAAGAGAATCTGCTTCCATGGTAAACGGAATGGAATGTGCGACGATATTCGGGTGGACGCGCAGGCTCTGCCCGGTGCTGGCCGACCCGGTAAACGTCACCACGTCCTGGCTGTCGAGGTGGTTCAGCAGATCGCCCGCGCCACCGCAGATCAGGCTGATGGCGCCGTCCGGCACCAGTCCGCTCTCCACGATCGCTTTCACCATCGCCTGAGTCACCTGCGCGGTGGCGGTGGCGGGCTTGATGATGGCGGGCATCCCGGCAAGCCAGGTGGGCGCGAGCTTTTCCAGCATCCCCCAGCACGGGAAGTTGAACGCGTTGATATGCACCGCCACGCCGGATTTCGACGTTAACACGTGACGTGCCGCAAAGCCGCCTTCCTTCGACAGTGGGATCAGCTCATCCTCCGGCCACAGGGTATCGTCCGGCAGCTCACGGCTGCCGAGGCTTGCGTAGGTGAAGAGGGTGCCGATACCGCCTTCAATATCCACCCAGCTGTCAGCCTTCGTCGCGCCGGTCTGGGCTGACAGGGCATAAAACCGATCCTTCTGGCTCAGCAGATGTTTGGCCACCGCCTTCAGCATGGCGGCGCGCTCGATAAAGCTCATTGCGCGGAGCGCTTCTCCGCCGTGTTCAATGGCGTAACGGCGCGCGGCCGCCATATCCAGCCCTTCGCTGGTGACTTGATATAGCGTTTCCCCGCTGATGGCGTGGGTGATGGTGCGCTCGCGGCCCCGGCCTGATTGCCAGATGCCGGACAAGAAGCTGGCTAACTGCTGCATTTCTTCTCTCCAGATGTTTCGTGATTTCACTATAAATAGTTTGATCTCGAATCATAAAAATCAAGCTGAGTTTTAATGAATTGTTAACGTTGTGATCTGTATTGCTTGGCCTGACCAACAGAAAGCCTTGCGCCATCGGCCTTTCATGAAAAGGCTTGCGAGCGTCGTCACAAAATAAACAAACGCTTCTTGGGGTTATATTTAACCTTTGTGTAACTTTTAAGAAACCAAATGATTCACCATTTTGCTATTTTTGGTGATTTAACGAATCACAAAGGTGGTTATGTGACGCAAGAACAACGCTTTGAGCAACGCATCGCACAGGAGACGGCCATCGAGCCGCAGGACTGGATGCCGGATGCCTACCGCAAGACGCTGATCCGCCAGATTGGACAGCACGCCCACTCTGAGATTGTCGGCATGCTGCCGGAAGGGAACTGGATCACCCGCGCACCGACGCTGCGCCGGAAAGCCATTCTGCTGGCGAAGGTGCAGGATGAAGCCGGACACGGCCTGTACCTTTACAGCGCGGCGGAAACGCTGGGCTGCGCCCGGGAGGACATCTATCAAAAGATGCTCGACGGCAAGATGAAATACTCCTCCATCTTCAACTATCCGACCCTGAGCTGGGCCGATATCGGGGTCATTGGCTGGCTGGTGGACGGGGCGGCCATTGTGAACCAGGTGGCACTGTGCCGTACGTCTTACGGCCCGTATGCCCGGGCGATGGTGAAAATCTGTAAAGAAGAGAGCTTTCACCAGCGTCAGGGTTTTGAGGCCTGCATGGCGCTGGCGCAGGGTAGCGAAGCCCAGCGGCAGATGTTGCAGGACGCCATCAACCGCTTCTGGTGGCCCGCGCTGATGATGTTCGGACCCAACGACGACAACTCCCCAAACAGCGCCCGCAGTCTGGCCTGGAAGATCAAACGCTTTGGCAACGATGAGCTTCGCCAGCGCTTCGTGGACAACACGGTGCCTCAGGTGGAGATGCTCGGCATGACCGTGCCGGATCCCGACCTGCGTTTCGATGAAGAGAGCGGCCACTACCGCTTCGGCGAAATCGACTGGCAGGAATTTGACGAGGTGATCAACGGGCGCGGGATCTGCAACCACGAACGTCTGGCCGCAAAACGTAAAGCCTGGGACGACGGCGCATGGGTGCGTGAAGCCGCTCTGGCCCACGCGGAAAAACAACGCGCCCGCCAGGCCGCATAAGAGGAATCAACCATGAGCAACGTTTACTGGCCGTTATACGAAGTTTTTGTCCGTTCGAAGCAGGGGCTGTCGCACCGGCATGTAGGCAGCCTTCACGCTGCCGACGACCGCATGGCGCTGGAAAACGCGCGCGATGCCTATACCCGCCGCAGCGAAGGCTGTTCCATCTGGGTGGTGAAGGCGAGTGAAATCGTCGCTTCCCAGCCGGAAGAGAGCGGGGAGTTTTTCGATCCGGCGGAAAGCAAGGTCTACCGCCATCCGACGTTTTACACCATCCCTGATGGTATCGAGCATATGTGAGGTTGGGGATGAACAACGTATCTGCTTATGCCCTGCGTCTGGGCGACAACGGTCTGGTGCTCTCACAGCGTCTGGGCGCCTGGTGCGGCCACGCGCCGGAGCTGGAAATTGACCTGGCGCTCGCCAATATCGGCCTTGATCTGCTCGGGCAGGCGCGCAATTTCCTGACCTACGCCGCTGAACGGGAAGGTAAGGGTGATGAAGATACCCTGGCCTATGGCCGCGATGAGCGTCAGTTCCGCAATTTGCTGCTGGTGGAACAGCCAAACGGCAGCTTCGCCGACACCATTGCCCGTCAGTATCTGATGGATGCGTGGAACGTGGCGCTCTACGAGCGGCTGATCCACAGCAGCGACAGTCAGCTTGCCGCCATCGCGGCAAAAGCCATTAAGGAGGCGCGCTATCACCTGCGCTTTAGCCGCGGCTGGCTGGTGCGGCTGGGGGACGGAACAGAAACCTCCGCACAAAAAATGCAGCAGGCGGTGGATAGCCTGTGGCGCTTTACGGCTGAACTGTTCGACGCTGACGAGGTCGAGCTGGCGCTAATTGATGACGGCGTGGCGGTTGATCCGCGCGACCTGCGGGACCCGTGGGAGCGCGAAGTGTTTGCTGGCCTGGCGGAAGCCACCCTCCGCGTGCCCGAAGAGGTGGCGTATCGCACGGGCGGTAAGAAGGGGCTACATACCGAACACCTCGGGCCGATGCTGGCAGAGATGCAGTATCTCCAGCGCGTTTACCCCGGCCAGCAGTGGTAAAGGAGGACGCCATGCAACGCCTCGTCGACATCGCGCCTGCACAAATCCCGCAGATTTGGGCGCTGTTAAGCCAGATCCCCGACCCGGAAGTGCCGGTGCTGACCATCACCGACCTGGGCATGGTGCGCAGCGTGAAGGCACAGGGGGAAGGCTGGGTTATCGGCTTCACGCCAACCTATTCGGGCTGTCCGGCAACGGAGCATCTGCTGGGGGCGATCCGCGAAACCCTGACCGGAAACGGCTTTAGCCCGGTACATATTGTGCTGCAACTGGAGCCCGCCTGGACCACCGACTGGATGACCGACGATGCCCGCAGGCGCCTGCGTGAATATGGCATCAGCCCGCCTGTTGGTCATAGCTGCCATGCCCACGTTCCCGCGGAGGTGAGCTGCCCGCGCTGTGCGAGCACCGATACCTCGCTTATCAGTGAATTTGGATCCACGGCCTGCAAAGCGCTCTACCGCTGCAATACCTGCCGTGAGCCCTTCGACTATTTCAAATGTATTTGAGGCTGCCATGACAACGTTTCATTCATTAACAGTGGCAAAAGTGGAACCCGAAACCCGCGACGCGGTGACCATTACCTTCGCGGTGCCGCAGGCGTTACAGGAGGCGTACCGCTTCCGTCCCGGTCAGCATCTGACCCTGAAAGCCAGCCCTGGCGGGGATGAACTCCGCCGCTGCTACTCCATCTGCCGGAGCACCGCGTGCGGTGAGATCAGCGTGGCGGTCAAAGCCATCGAGGGCGGACGTTTTTCCCGCTATGCCCGGGACGAGATCAAACCGGGCATGGCGCTGGAGGTGATGGTGCCCCAGGGGCATTTTGGCTACCAGCCGCAGGCCGAACGCGAAGGCCATTATCTGGCGATTGCCGCCGGGTCCGGGATCACCCCGATGCTGGCGATTATGTCCGCTACGCTGGCCACTGAAGCCCACAGCCACTTCACCCTGATTTACGGCAACCGCAGCAGCCAGAGCATGATGTTCCGCCGGGCGCTGGCGGACCTGAAAGATAAATACCCGCAGCGTTTGCAGCTGATCGCCATCTTCAGCCAGGAGACGCTCGACAGCGATCTGCTCCATGGCCGCATTGACGGGGAAAAGCTCCAGGCGCTGGCAAAAACGCTGGTGAATTTCCGTCAGTACGATGAAGCCTTCATCTGCGGCCCGTCGGCGATGATGGATGAGGCCGAAGCGGCGCTGCAAGCGCTGGGTATGCCGGAAAAAGCGATCCATCTTGAGCGCTTTAACACGCCGGGTACCGCCGTTAAACGGACAGCCAGCGTGCAGGCCGATGGCCAGAAGGTCACCGTCCGTCAGGACGGGCGCGACAGGGAGATCACCCTGACGGCCGACGACGAAAGCATTCTTGACGCGGCCCTGCGTCAGGGGGCGGATCTGCCTTACGCCTGCAAGGGCGGCGTATGCGCCACCTGCAAATGCAAAGTGCTGCGTGGGAAAGTCGATATGGCGACCAACTACAGCCTGGAGCCGGACGAGCTGGCCGCAGGCTATGTGCTGAGCTGTCAGGCGCTGCCGTTAACCGCCGACGTTATCGTCGATTTTGATGCGAAGGGGATGGCATGAGCGAACTGATTGTTACCCGTCATGGCCGCGTGTTGCAGCTAACGCTTAACCGTCCGGCGGCGCGCAACGCGCTCAACAATGCGCTGCTCCTGCAAATCGCGGAGCAGCTTGAGGCCGCCGCCGCGGATGCTGAGATCGCCGTCTGCGTGATGTACGGCAACGAACGCTGCTTTGCCGCCGGGGCCGATCTCAACGAAATGGCGGAGAAAGACCTGCCCGCCACCCTGAACGATATCCGTCCGCAGCTGTGGGCGCGGATCAACGCCTTCACCAAACCGCTGATTGCCGCCGTAAACGGCTTCGCGCTGGGGGCAGGCTGTGAGCTGGCGCTGCTCTGCGATGTCGTGATTGCTGGCGATAACGCCCGTTTTGGCCTGCCGGAAATCACCCTCGGGATCATGCCGGGCGCAGGCGGCACCCAGCGGCTGATCCGCAGCGTAGGCAAATCGCTGGCCAGCAAAATGGTGCTGACGGGCGAAAGCATCACGGCGGTGCAGGCGCACAGCGCCGGGCTGGTCAGCGACGTCTATCCGGCCTCGCTGACGCTGGAGTACGCCCTGAAGCAGGCAGCGCTGATGGCGCGCCATTCGCCGCTGGCGCTACAGGCGGCGAAGCAGGCGCTTCGCCAGTCGCAGGAAGTCCCGCTTCAGGCCGGGCTGGCGCAGGAGCGTCAGCTGTTTGCGCTGCTCGCGGCCACCGACGATCGCCGGGAAGGGATCAACGCCTTTTTACAAAAACGCACCCCAGACTTTAAAGGACGCTAATTGTGGAATCTATTCTGAGCCATGTTGAGCAGGGCGTAATGACCATTACGCTGAACCGCCCGGAGCGCCTGAACAGCTTTAACGACGTCATGCACCAGCAGCTTTCCGAATGCCTGAAGCAGGCCGAGCGCGATGACGCCATCCGCTGCCTGCTGATCACCGGGGCAGGACGCGGTTTCTGCGCCGGGCAGGATCTCAACGACCGTAACGTCGACCCGAACGGCCCGGCGCCCGATCTGGGCATGTCCGTTGAGACTTTTTACAACCCGCTGGTGCGCCGCCTGGCAAAACTGCCGAAGCCGGTGATTTGCGCGGTTAACGGCGTGGCGGCGGGCGCGGGGGCGACGCTGGCCCTCGGCTGCGACATGGTGATTGCGGCGCGCTCCGCCAGTTTTGTGATGGCATTCAGCAAGCTCGGCCTCGTCCCGGACTGCGGCGGCACCTGGCTGCTGCCGCGCGTGGCCGGACGCGCCCGCGCCATGGGGCTGGCATTGCTGGGCGATAAGCTCAGCGCTGAGCAGGCACAGGCCTGGGGAATGATCTGGCAGGTGGTGGACGACGAGCAGCTCTCCGCCACCGCACAGCAGATGGCGCTGCATTTTGCCTCGCAGCCGACCTTTGGCCTGGGCTTGATCAAGCAGGCGATCAACGCCGCCGAAACCAACACCCTCGACGCCCAGCTTGATCTGGAGCGCGACTATCAACGCCTGGCCGGACGCAGCGACGACTACCGGGAAGGCGTCAGCGCGTTCCTGGCAAAACGCGCGCCGAACTTTACGGGGAAATAATATGGTGAATATCCATACGGTCGCCGTCATTGGCAGCGGCACCATGGGCGCCGGGATTGCCGAAGTGGCAGCCAGCCACGGTCATCCGGTTCTGGTGTACGACATTGACGCAGCGGCGATTTCCCGCGCCGTCGACGGCATTCGCCAGCGGCTGTCCTCACGCGTTGCGCGTGGAAAACTCTCTGCCGACGCCGGGGAGCAGATCCTCGCCCGCCTGACGCCGGTGACGAATATCAGTGCTCTGGCGAAAGCCGATCTGGTGATCGAGGCGGCCTCCGAGCGGCTTGAAGTGAAAAAGGCGCTGTTTACCCAGCTGGCAGAGGTTTGCCCGCCGCAGACGCTGCTCGCCAGCAATACCTCGTCCATTTCCGTTACCGCGATTGCGGCGGAGATAAACCACCCTGAACGCGTCGCCGGGCTGCACTTCTTCAATCCTGCCCCGGTGATGAAGCTGGTGGAGGTGGTCAGCGGGCTGGCGACCTCACCAGAAGTGGCCGATGCGCTGTGCGAGCTGGCGCTGAGCTGGGGAAAGCAGCCGGTACGCTGCCAGTCCACGCCGGGGTTTATCGTCAACCGCGTGGCGCGCCCGTTCTACTCGGAAGCCTGGCGCGCGCTGGAAGAGCAGGTGGCAACGCCCGAGGTGATTGACGCCGCCCTGCGAGACGGCGGAGGCTTCCCGATGGGGCCGCTTGAGCTGACGGACATGATTGGTCAGGATGTCAACTTTGCCGTGACCTGCTCCGTGTTTAATGCCTTCTGGCAGGAGCGTCGTTTTCTGCCGTCGCTGGTGCAGCAGGAGCTGGTGCTGGCGGGGCGTCTGGGTAAGAAAAGCGGGCAGGGCGTTTACCGCTGGCTGGAGGACAAACCCGCCGTCAGATGGCTCGCCCCGGTCAGCGACAGCTTCAACCCCATGCGCGTACAGCGAAGAAGTGACGGTGTCACGGAAATTGACGATCTGTTGCTGATCGAAACGCAGGGTGAGACCGCGCAGTCGCTGGCGCTGCGCCACGGCTGCCCGGTGGTGGTGGTCGACCGCATCGAGCGGGATGTGGCCGTGATAGCCGCCGCACCCGGCAACCCGCACGCCGCCACGCAGAAAGCCATTTACTGGTTGCAGCACCAGCAGAAACGGGTGGTCCAGATTGCGGATTACCCCGGTCTGCTGGTCTGGCGCACGGTAGCGATGATTGCCAACGAAGCGCTGGACGCCCTGCAAAAAGGGGTCGCCAGCGAGCAAGACATCGATACCGCCATGCGCTTAGGGGTCAACTATCCCTGCGGGCCCATCGCCTGTGGCGAGCGCCTTGGCTGGCAGCGTCTGTTAACGCTGCTGGAGAACCTGCAACGTCACTACGGCGAGGAACGCTATCGCCCCTGTTCACTGCTGCGCCAGCGTGCGCTTCTGGAGAGTAGCTATGAGTCATAACGCCTGGCATAACGCCCGCGTGATGTACGAACGGGACGCCTGCGCGCAGGCGATGGGGATGGACATTATCGACATGGGCGAGGGCTACGCGGTGGTGACCATGACCATCACCCCGCAGATGCTCAACGGGCATAAAACCTGCCACGGCGGACAGCTGTTCTCGCTGGCCGATACCGCCTTTGCCTACGCCTGCAACAGTCAGGGGCTGGCGGCGGTGGCCTCAGGCTGCGCCATCGATTTTCTGCGTCCGGGCTTTGCCGGCGATAAGCTGACCGCTACCGCGCGGGTGAAGCATCAGGGCAAGCTGACCGGCGTATACGACATTGAAATTCAGAACCAACAACAGAAAACCGTCGCTCTTTTTCGCGGGAAATCGCACCGCACCGGCGGCAGTGTGACAGGAGAAGCCTGATGCGTGACGCATTTATTTGTGAGGGTGTGCGTACCCCGGTCGGTCGCTACGGTGGAGGATTATCCAGCGTGCGTGCCGATGACTTAGGGGCCGTGCCGCTGCGTGCGCTGCTGGCGCGTTACCCGCAGCTCGATCTGGAGCGCATAGATGATGTGATCTTCGGCTGCGCAAATCAGGCCGGAGAGGATAACCGCAACGTAGCGCGCATGTCGTCGCTGCTGGCCGGGCTGCCTCAGACCGTTTCCGGTACCACCATTAACCGCCTGTGCGGCTCCGGTCTGGATGCCCTTGGCTTTGCGGCACGCGCCATTAAGGCCGGGGATGGCGATCTGCTGATCGCCGGTGGCGTCGAATCCATGTCCCGTGCGCCGTTCGTGATGGGCAAAGCCACCGCGGCGTTTCAGCGTCAGGCGGAGATCTTCGACACCACCATCGGCTGGCGATTTGTGAATCCGCTCATGCATCAGCAATACGGAACTGACAGCATGCCGGAAACGGCAGAGAATGTAGCGGAATTGTTAAATATAAGCCGTGCCGATCAGGATGCATTTGCCCTGCGCAGCCAGCAGCGCACCGCGCGGGCGCAGCAGAATGGCGTTCTGGCGCAGGAGATTATCCCGGTACAGTTGGCGGGGAAAAAAGGTGCCGTAACGGAAGTGAGCGTGGACGAGCATCCGCGCGCCGAAACCACCCTTGAACAGCTTGCCGCGCTGAAAGCTCCGTTCCGCAAGAACGGTGTGGTGACGGCGGGGAACGCCTCCGGCGTGAACGACGGGGCGGCGGCGCTGATTATCGCCAGCGAGCCGATGGCGCTTGCCCAGGGGTTAACCCCGCGCACACGCATTGTGGCCATGGCGACCGCGGGCGTCGAGCCGCGCCTGATGGGATTAGGCCCGATTCCCGCCACCCGTAAGGTGCTGGAACGTGCCGGACTCAGTATCACCGATATGGACGTCATTGAGCTTAACGAAGCCTTCGCCGCACAGGCGCTGGGCGTGCTGCGTCAGCTGGGTTTGCCGGATGACGCGGAGCATGTGAACCCGAATGGCGGGGCGATCGCGTTAGGTCATCCGCTGGGAATGAGCGGTGCCAGACTGGCGCTGGCCGCGAGCAATGAATTGCACCGACGCGGCGGGCGCTACGCGCTGTGTACGATGTGCATCGGTGTGGGTCAGGGCATTGCCATGATCCTTGAGCGTGTTTGAGCGAACAATAATGTGAGTACCCTGCGATGATAAATACAACAAAGCTTGATCCGATCGAAACCGCGTCCATTGATGAATTGCAGGCGTTGCAGACCGCGCGCCTGAAGTGGACGCTGAACCACGCCTACAACAACGTTCCGATGTACAAACGCAAGTTTGACGCCGCGGGCGTTCACCCTGACGATTTTAACGAGCTGGCGGACCTGCAAAAATTCCCGTGCACCACCAAGCAGGATCTGCGCGACAACTACCCGTTCGATACCTTTGCGGTGCCGATGGAGCAGGTGGTGCGCATCCACGCCTCGTCGGGCACCACCGGAAAGCCGACCGTGGTGGGATATACCCAGAATGATATCGACAACTGGGCCAATATAGTTGCCCGTTCCCTGCGCGCCGCCGGGGGCAGCGCGAAGGATAAAATTCACGTGGCCTACGGCTACGGGCTATTCACCGGCGGGCTGGGGGCGCACTACGGTGCCGAGCGTCTGGGTGCGACGGTGATCCCGATGTCCGGCGGCCAGACGGAGAAGCAGGCGCAGCTGATCCGCGATTTCCAGCCGGATATGATCATGGTGACGCCCTCATACTGCCTGAATTTAATTGAAGAGCTGGAGCGTCAGATGGGCGGTGACGCCAGCGCCTGTTCCCTGCGCGTCGGCGTGTTTGGCGCCGAGCCGTGGACGCAGGCGATGCGCCGCGAAATTGAAAAACGGCTGGGCATTACCGCGCTGGATATCTATGGTCTCTCCGAAGTGATGGGGCCGGGCGTGGCGATGGAGTGTCTTGAAACCGCTGACGGCCCGACCATCTGGGAAGATCACTTCTACCCGGAGATCGTCAACCCGAATGACGGCACGCCGCTGGCCGACGGCGAGCAGGGCGAACTGCTGTTCACCACCCTGACCAAAGAGGCGCTGCCGGTGATCCGCTACCGCACCCGCGACCTGACGCGCCTGCTGCCGGGCACTGCACGCACCATGCGCCGGATGGATCGCATCAGCGGGCGCAGCGACGACATGCTCATCATTCGCGGCGTGAACGTCTTCCCGTCACAGCTGGAAGAGGAGATCGTTAAGTTCGAACATCTTTCGCCACACTATCAGCTGGAGGTGAACCGCCGCGGGCATCTTGATTCACTTTCGGTGAAGGTCGAGCTGAAACAGAGCAGCTTAACGCTGACCCATGAGCAGCGCTGTCAGGTCTGCCATCAGCTGCGTCATCGGATTAAATCGATGGTGGGGATCTCGACCGACGTGATGATCGTTAACTGTGGCAGCATACCGCGCTCCGAGGGTAAAGCTTGCCGGGTGTTTGATTTGCGTAAAGTGGCAGCCAACGGTTGAATTCCCTCACCCCAGCCCTCTCCCAAAGGGAGAGGGTGTATTAAGTTCCCTCTCCCTTTGGGAGAGGGTTAGGGTGAGGGTACACCCCAGATTCGTATGCTATGATTCATCCAGGAAAAAAATAACAAAAGAATGAATCACATGAATAAACTTGAAGCCTTTATCCAGCATGCAGTCAGCTCTGTTCCCGTCAGCGGAACGTCGCTTATCTCCTCACTGTATGGCGACGCGCTTTCGCACCGCGGCGGAGAGATCTGGCTCGGCAGCCTGGCGGCCCTGCTGGAAGGGATGGGATTTGGCGAGCGCTTTGTGCGCACCGCGCTGTTTCGCCTCAACAAAGAGGGCTGGCTGGACGTGTCCCGCATTGGCCGCCGCAGCTTTTACCGTCTCAGCGACAAGGGGCTGCGTTTGACCCGCCGCGCGGAAAATAAAATCTACCGTGCGGAACTGCCGGCGTGGGATGGTAAATGGCTGCTGCTGCTCTCCGAGGGGCTGGATAAAACCACGCTCGCGGACGTGAAAAAACAGCTCATCTGGCAAGGGTTCGGCACGCTGGCGCCGAGCCTGATGGCCTCGCCGTCGCAGAACCTGGCGGACGTGCAGTCTCTGTTGCATGATGCGGGCGTGGCGGAAAACGTCATTTTCTTTGAGGCCCATTCACCGCTGGCCTTATCACGTGCGGCGTTACGAGCCCGCGTGGAAGAGTGCTGGCAGTTGACCGAACAAAACGCGATGTACGAAACGTTTATCAACTCGTTCCGTCCGCTGTTGCCGCTGCTGAAAGAAACGCCGCCTGAGGATTTGACCCCGGAACGCTGCTTCCAGATCCAGCTGTTACTCATTCATTTTTATCGTCGCGTGGTGCTGAAAGATCCGCTGTTGCCGGAGGAGTTACTTCCTGCGCACTGGGCGGGACAGAGCGCGCGACAGCTGTGCATTAATATCTACCAGCGCGTGGCGGCGGGAGCCCTGGCGTTTGTCAGTGAGAAGGGGGAAACCTCCGTGGGCGAGCTGCCCGCTCCCGGCACGCTTTATCACCAGCGTTTTGGTGGTCTGAATATCACATAAGGAGAGGGTATGCCTGTTTATCAAATTGATGGTCTGACGCCGGTCGTGCCTGAAGAGAGCTATGTTCACCCGACCGCGGTGCTGATTGGCGACGTGATCCTCGGCAAAGGCGTTTACGTGGGGCCCAACGCCAGCCTGCGCGGCGATTTTGGCCGGATCGTGGTGAAAGACGGCGCGAACATTCAGGATAACTGCGTGATGCACGGTTTTCCGGAGCAGGACACGGTGGTGGAAGAGGACGGGCATATCGGCCACAGTGCGATCCTTCACGGCTGCATTATCCGCCGTAATGCGCTGGTGGGGATGAATGCGGTGGTGATGGACGGGGCGACGATCGGCGAAAACAGCATCGTCGGGGCGGCGGCGTTTGTGAAGGCCAAAGCGGAAATGCCTGCGAATCACTTAATTCTTGGCAGTCCGGCGAAAGCGATTCGTGAGCTAAGTGCGCAGGAAATAGAGTGGAAAAAGCAGGGCACGCGGGAGTATCAGGTGCTGGTGGACCGTTGTAAGCAGACGCTGCACCAGGTGGAGCCGCTGCGGGAAGAAGAGCCAGGACGCAAACGGCTGGTCTTCGATGAGAATTTACGGCCCAAGTCGGCTGGCCGGGATAAATAAGGCTGTTCGCTCCCGCACGTTGATCAAGGCGTGAAAATGAGCTCAATACGCATCCGGCAGGGGCCGGTCAATCGACACCAGCTTTCCGCGCTTCATGGTGATATAGCCCCCGGCTTTTAGATCTGCCAGCACGCGAAAGACATGCGTTCGTGACAGGTTAGTGCGCTTGATGATAAACAGCGCCAGGCCCTCATTCTCTCCCGTGTGGGTCTCCTGCCGATAGAGATAGCGGTACAGCATTGGTTTGATGGTCTGGTAGCTGGTGACCTGCCTGCGTTCATTGTGCAGGTCGATGGTAAATATGGACATGTAGGTCAGTATGGTGGCCAGCGCCTGCATGCGCTCAGGCCCGCCCTGGAAAAATATCTGGTCGAAGTCGACCCAGGATATTCTCACCAGCTTCACCTTCGCACTGCTGCGATATTCATACTTCGCCAGTGGACAATACCTTTCCATTAACCCTATCGGCATATACTCGATAGTATTGCCAATATTAAGGCCATCATCAGGCATTAATATCGTCAGCGACCCTTCAGTGCAAAAATAGATATAGCCAGGCTCGACGGTGAGTTTTTTATTTGCGGCAACGGTTAAGGCCTCGCCTTTACAAAGCATGTGCGGAAAAAATTGCCCAATATTGAGTTGCTGATAATAGGTATGGATATCCTGAAAATTCACGCTAAGCCTCTCCCTGCAACGTTTGCCGTGGTAGCGAGTATAGCAGCAATAGGCCCCGAATTACGAACCCATAAATAACCAGTCCCATATGGGACTATGATGGAAAGGTATTCTGTTTAGAATGGTCGTCAATGAGTTCGCATTAAAATTATCCGCCAACAGTAAATATCCAGGCGGCGCAATTAATCTATGAGGCCATTCAATGAAATTAACCCTAATTGCTAAACATCTGGCGCTTGCCGGTGTGTTGACGTCGCTGTCGCTTTCCGCGTTTGCGGAAGTGCAGCCGCAGGATGCCACTGCCACGACCCGGCAGGTAAATAACGCCCTGTATAACAAATTACCGTTTGCCGATAAAACCGACTTTGAGAACGCCCATAAAGGTTTTATCGCCCCGCTGCCACAAAACATGATTAAAGGCGAGCAGGGGAACGTTATCTGGAACCCGGCGAAATATGATTTCGTGAAAGAGGGTGAGAAAGCCCCGGATACGGTAAACCCGAGCCTGTGGCGTCAGTCACAGTTGATCAACATTGGCGGGCTGTTTAAGGTCACCGACGGCGTGTATCAGATCCGTAATCTCGATCTCTCCAACATGACCATCATTGAGGGCGAGAAGGGCATTACCGTTATCGACCCGCTGTTAAGCGCTGAACCGGCGAAAGAAGCGCTGGATCTCTACTATGCAAACCGCGGCAAGAAACCGGTCGTCGCTGTGGTGATCACCCACAGCCACGTTGACCACTATGGCGGCCTGCGCGGCGTGGTTGACGAAGCTGACGTCAAGTCTGGCAAAGTGAAAATCTACGCGCCGGATGGCTTTATGAAAGAGGCGGTTTCCGAAAACATTATGGCCGGAAACGCGATGAGCCGCCGTGCGAGCTATATGTACGGCAACCTGCTGAAGCCGAATGCAAAAGGCCAGGTGGGTGCAGGCCTTGGCACCACCACCTCTGCGGGTACTGTCACCCTCATCCCGCCGACCGACTACATTACCCATACCGGTCAGGAAGAAGTGATCGACGGTTTGACCTACGACTTTATGATGGCGCCGGGTTCAGAAGCTCCGTCGGAGATGCTGTGGTACGTCAAAGAGAAGAAAATGATCGAGGCCGCAGAGGACGTGACCCATACTCTGCACAACACCTACTCCCTGCGCGGCGCGAAAATCCGCGACCCGCTGGCCTGGTCTAAGTACATTAACGCCGCCATTGAGCGCTGGGGGGCGGACGCGGAAGTGATTATTGCGCAGCACCACTGGCCGACCTGGGGCAACGAGAATATCGTCAAGCTGATGAAAGGCCAGCGCGATATGTATCGCTACATCAACGACCAGACCCTGCGTATGGCAAACAAGGGGCTGACCCGCGACGAGATCGCCGCCGAGTTTAAACTGCCGGAATCGCTGGAAAAACAGTGGGCGAGCCGCGGTTACTACGGCTCCGTTAGCCACGACGTCAAAGCCACTTACGTGTTTTATCTCGGCTGGTTCGACGGCAACCCGGCAACCCTCGACGAGCTGCCGCCTGAACTGGCTGCGAAGAAGTTCGTGCAGTACATGGGCGGCGCTGATGCCATCATGCAGAAAGCCAAAGCGGATTATCAGCAGGGTAATTACCGTTGGGTTGCTCAGGTGGTCAGCAAAGTGGTCTTTGCCGATCCTAACAACCAGGCTGCCCGTAATCTGGAAGCCGACGCGCTGGAGCAGTTAGGTTACCAGGCGGAAGCGGGCACCTGGCGTAACTTCTACCTGACCGGCGCGCAGGAACTGCGTAATGGCGTGAAGAAGCTGCCGACGCCGAACACCGCCAGCCCGGATACCGTGCGGGCGATGACCCCGGAAATGTTCTTCGACTACCTGGGTGTGCACATCAACGGGGTGCGGGCCGGTAACGCGAAGGCGGTCTTCAATGTTGATCTCGGTAAGGATGGCGGCAAATACAAGCTGGAGCTGGAAAACGGCGTGCTGAACCATACCGCCAACGCTCAGGCGAAGGATGCTGACGCAACCATCACGCTGGACCGTAGCACGCTGAACAACATCATCCTTAAGAAAGAGACGCTGAAGCAGGCGATGGATAAGGGTGACGTGAAGGTGAGCGGAAACGGGGCGAAGCTGGAAGAGATGCTGAGCTACATGGACACATTTGACTTCTGGTTCAATATTGTGACGCCATAAGTTTAGCGTTCATCCTGGTTAATCCTGGCGCCTTGTTGCGATAAGGCGCCATTTTTTTATTCACGCATTGCCAGCGCGCTGGCGCTTGCCGGATCGAACAGCGAAATACTCTCGATCTGATCCAGCATGATCACTTTGCGAAAATCCATGGCGCTTTTGGGCTCTGAATCGAGCGTAATGTCATGCTCGGCATACCATTTGCTGTAGTTATGTTCGATACAGAGCTGCATGTTTTTCCCGTCACGGTAGCCGCTCAGCATCGGAATAAGCACGATATTGGCCGTTTTTTCATACTCCAGCGTGGCGGTATGGATCATCCCAATATAGATCCGCCGCGATTTCAGCGTGACGTGCGCCAGTTCACCTTCCTCCATGCACTGATAGAGCAGCTGTTCAATCCCGCTCGATTGCGCCAGCCGCTTGTAGAGCTTTTTTCGGCCTTCGCCGTCCAGCCGCGCGCTCCCGGCCCAGTTCGAGCGGTAGAGACAGAACAGGATCGCGAAGGTCAGCATTACCACCACCGGGGCCTGAATCCCCAGGAAGCTCCAGTTCATAAAATCAATTTGCCAGTCGGCATATTTTGCAGACGTGAAATGGAACGTGTTATCGGCGGCGGAGAGGGCGAACAACAGCAGCCACAACAGGCCGGTGGCGATCACTCCCTGAAGAACAAAAATACAGCCATACAGCGCCACAAGAAAATAGACGTCCCAGCCAAAGGAGCGCTTGATTTTAAACCGTGTTGAGAGGTCGCGGCTGGTGTACCAGTACCCGCATACCATCAATACCATGAATATTGCCGTTCCCATTTCAGGCCCTCTTCAGCGCGTTGACATGGCGCAGAAAGTCCTGCCGCACCTCGTGGCTTTTGTAGTTAACCGAGGCGTTTCCATCCTGATCGATGATGATGCGGTCGCCATCCTCTACGGCTTCGATAATTTCCTGGTGACTCATGACCTGCAACAAGGATTCCGGGCTGGAAAAGAGCGTCATCAGTAAATGTTTCATCGCGTGACATCCTTATGAATTAAAAGGATAAGTCTGGAAGATAAATGGCACCTTTGCCTTAAGGTTATCCCTAAAAAAACGGCAGCCTGGCGGCGAAATTCAACTTTATGCTCAAAATGGTTGCGCGAGGTAACATTTCAGGTATTTGAAAAATAATAAGAATAAAAAATATATCTGCGCAAACTTGGACAAATAACGTTAATTGTGTAAGTTTAAATTATGCGATTTCGCTACGTTGTTTACACCCAGGATGTGACCCATGAGCACGTTGCCGTCCGTCATCAGTCGGTTCGTCGATTACTACGCCACGCTGGATACCCAGCCACCTTCGGCGCTGGCGGGAATTTATCGCGCCGATGCCACGCTTATCGATCCCTTTGGCGAACATAGCGGGGTGTTCGCGATCCAGCGCTATTTCACCCACTTGCTGGCTAACGTCCAGCACTGTCGCTTTACCGTTGATGCGCCGTTGCAGCAGGGCGATCGCTTTGTGGTCACCTGGATGATGCACTGGTCGCACCCGCGTATTGCCCGGGGTGCAGTGCGACAGCTGCCGGGCTGCTCCGTGGTAGACATGCGCGACGATCGCATTGTTCGCCAGCGGGATTACTACGATGCCGGAGAGATGATTTACGAACATCTCCCGATACTCGGCTGGGCCGTACGCGGCGTGAAGCGGAGAGTGAAATCATGAAAACGGTTCTGATCACCGGCGCAAGCTCGGGCATCGGGGCGGGGCTGGCGAAATCTTTTGCCGACGATGGTTACCGGGTGATTGCCTGCGGGCGCGATGCGCAACGTCTGGCCGCTGTGCATCAGCACAGCCCCAACATCACGGTGCGCCTGTTCGATATGACAGACAGGGACGCCTGTCGCCAGGCGCTGGCGGACTGTGCTGCCGACACGGTGATTCTCTGCGCCGGAACCTGCGAGTATCTCGACCGCGGCGAGGTGGATGCCGAGCTGGTGGCGCGGGTCATGACCACCAATTTCATGGGGCCGGTAAACTGCCTTGCGGCGTTGCAGCCGCAACTGGTATCCGGCAACCGCGTGGTGCTGGTCAGTTCGATGGCGCACTGGCTTCACTTCCCGCGAGCCGAAGCCTATGGGGCCTCTAAAGCGGCGTTAACCTGGTTTGCCGACACGCTGCGCCTCGACTGGGAACCGAAAGGGATTGCCGTCACGGTCGTTTCACCCGGTTTTGTCGACACGCCGCTGACCCGCAAAAACGATTTCCCGATGCCGGGCCGGGTCAGCGTGGGGGACGCCGTCCACGCCATTCGTCGCGGTCTGGCAAAAGGGAAGGATCACATCGCGTTTCCCGCCGGGTTCAGCCTGGCGCTGCGCCTGCTTTCCGGCCTGCCCGATGTACTTCAGCGCGCACTGCTGCGCAGGATGGTGCGACCATGAAAATCGCAATTATCGGCAGCGGCATCGCCGGGTTAACCTGTGCCTGGCGGCTCGCCGGACATCATCAGATCACGGTGTTTGAGGCGCAGGCCACCCCGGGCGGCCATACCGCAACGGTGGATGTCGACACGCCCCAGGGCACCTTTGCCATCGATACCGGTTTTATCGTCTACAACGACCGCACCTATCCGCGCTTCATGGGGCTGCTCAGCGAACTGGGCATCAGCGGGCAAAAAACGCAGATGAGCTTTTCGGTGCACAACCCGCAGAGCGGGCTGGAGTATAACGGGCACACGCTGACGTCGCTGTTCGCCCAGCGTCGTAATCTGCTGAACCCTGCCTTCTGGACGCTACTGAAGGAGATCGTGCGCTTTAACCGGCTGGCGAAACAGACGCTCCGGGGCGAAGTCGATGGATCCGCCACGCTGGAAACGTTCCTGCGCCAGCACCGCTTTACGCCCTTTTTTGCGCGCCACTACATCCTGCCAATGGGAGCGGCTATCTGGTCGTCGTCGCTACAGGAGATGAAACGCTTTCCGCTGCCGCTCTTTTTACGCTTTTTTGAAAACCACGGTCTGCTGGACATTACCCATCGTCCGCAGTGGTACGTCGTGCCAGGCGGCTCCCGGGAGTATATCCGCGCGATGATGGACAAGCTTGGCGATCGCCTGACGCTGCACCTCAACGCGCCGGTTCAGAAGGTTGTTCGCCACGATCGTGGCGTCGATATTGAGCGGGAAGGCGTCACTCATACCTTCGATCAGGTGATCTTCGCCTGCCACTCTGCTCAGGCGCTGGCGATGCTCGCCAGCCCAACGCAGGCTGAACGTGAGGTGCTGGGTGATATCGGCTGGCAGCGTAACGAGGTGGTGCTTCACCGCGATCCGCGCTGGCTGCCGGTGCGCGAACGCGCGTGGGCCAGCTGGAACTACCGCCTCAGCGAGCAGGATCGGGCCAGCGCCTGCGTCACCTACAACATGAATATCTTGCAGGGACTGCCGCCGGGTAGCCCGCTGTTTTGCGTCACCCTCAACCCGGAAACGCCGGTGGAAGAACGCTATGTGCTGCGCCGCTTTGTCTATGAGCATCCGCTTTTTAACCCGCAAAGCTGGCAAGCCCAGGCCCGGCGCGGCGAAATAAATGGTCGCCAGCGGAGCTGGTTCTGCGGCGCGTACTGGTACAACGGCTTCCACGAAGATGGCGTACGCAGTGCGCTGGATGTGGTAAACGCTATCGCGGCCGGGGAGGGCAACTGAGATGAACAGCTGCCTTTACCACGGTACATTGCGCCATCGTCGGCTTGCGCCGAAAGCGCACCACTTTACCTACAGCGTCTTTATGGCCTGGCTCGATCTGGATGAGCTGGACGCGCTGCCCTCTGTCGGCGTGCGTCGTAACCGCGTTGCGCCCGCGGCATTTTATGATGCGGACTACCCGCTGGGCACGCCGCTCAAAGAGCGCGTCCTTGAGCGTCTGGAAAAGCTGACCGGCGAGCGTCCGGCGGGGCGGGTCATGCTTCTGACTCAGCTGCGCTATTTCGGTTTTCATTTCAACCCGGTCAATTTTTACTACTGCTATGACGGCGAAGACACTCTGCGCTGGGTTCTCGCCGAAGTGCGTAACACGCCGTGGAATGAACGACATTACTACGCGGTAGCGGGGCGGGACGCCCCGCCGACGCAGAAAGCGTTTCACGTCTCGCCCTTTAATCCGATGGATATGGTTTACCACTGGCGCTTCAACAGCCCGGACAGCACGCTGCGCATGCATATCGAAAACCATCAGGAGACGAAGGTGTTTGATGCCACCCTGACGCTACGCCGGGCGCCGCTGACGCGCGCAGCGCTGCGTTCGCTGCTGGCGCGGATCCCGTTGATGACCCTCAAAACCGTTTTCGCCATTTACTGGCAGGCGCTCAGGCTGTGGCTGAAGCGCGTGCCGCTGCATAACCATCCCCTCAGCAGGAGTGAACGCTCATGACCGATCCCGTCTTTGCGCTTGAACCCGATATCCCGCGCAACGTCCGCGTCGCGCGATGGTTGCTCTTCCGCCTGCTGAACGGTCTGCGCGGTGGCTCGCTGACGCTGCGTGAAGGCGCGCAGACGTTCCAGTTCGGCGACGCCTCCGCCGCGCTTCATGCTGAGGTGCAGGTACTTGCTCCGGGCGTCTACTGGCGCATTTTAACCGGGGGCAGCCTCGCCGCGGCACAAGCGTGGATGGATGGCGACTGGGAGACGCCCCACCTGACGCCGCTGCTGGAGCTGATTGCACGTAATAGCCAAATCCTCGGGCAACTGGAAAAAGGGTTTCGCCTGCTCGGGAAACCGGTGGAGCGGCTACGGCACTGGATGCGGCGCAACTCCCGCGCTCAGGCGCGTGAAAATATTGCCGCCCATTACGATCTGGGCAACGCCTTCTACGCCCATTTCCTTGATGAAGACCTGCTGTACTCCAGCGCGCTGTTTAACGGGGACGAGCAGGATTTGAACGCGGCTCAGCAGGCGAAAATGGCCAGGCTGTGCGACCAGCTGGCGCTCACGGCAAACGATCATCTGCTGGAGATTGGCACCGGCTGGGGGGCGATGGCGGAGTACGCCGCCCGTCACTACGGCTGTCGGGTGACCACCACCACGCTGTCGCAGGAGCAGTACCACTGGGCCACCGCGCGGATCGCCCGGGCAGGGTTGCAGGATCGCGTTGAGGTGCTGCTTTGCGACTACCGCGATCTGACCGGGGTTTACGACAAACTGGTCTCGGTTGAGATGATCGAAGCCGTCTGCCAACGCTACCTGCCAACGTTTTTCCGTACCTGTCAGGCGCGTCTGCGTCCAGGCGGGCGGATGGCGATTCAGGCCATCACCATTCAGGATCAACGCTATCGCGACTACAGCAAAAGCGTCGATTTTATTCAGCGCTACATCTTCCCCGGCGGCTTTTTGCCCAGCATCACCGCCATGAATGAACTGATGACCCGCCATACCGATTTTGTGGTGCGTAATCTCTTCGATATGGGGCCGGACTACGCCCGCACGTTGGCGCACTGGCGTCAGCGTTTCGTTCACGCCTGGCAGGAGATTGAAAAGCTCGGGTTTGATGACCGTTTCCGGCGGATGTGGCTGTACTACCTCGGCTACTGTGAAGCCGGGTTTAATGCCCGCACCATCAGCGTGGTGCAGTTGACTGCGGAACGCGTATGAAGCGTTACGGGCAGGTATTTCTGTTGGCCATCGGTTTTGATCTCTACTGGACGCTGGTGGTGCTGTTTCGCGAGCAGGGGCTGGTCATCTGGATCGCGCTGGCGGTGCTTGCCTGGCTGTTATTACCGCCATCACACCGGGTATACGCCCTTGTGCTGGCGGCGTCGGGTGCGCTGCTGGACGCCCTCTGGGCGCTGACGGGGCTGATTGCGTTCACAGGCGCGTCCCTGATGCCGCTATGGATGGTGGCGCTGTGGCTAATGTTTGCCACCGTCTGGACGCACCTGACCCGCACGACCACCTTGCCAGGATGGTTGCTGACGGTGCTGGCGACTCTGGGCGGACCGGTAGCCTACCTGATCGGCGAGCATCTTGGGGCCATTACGTTTCAGGAGCCGACCTTTATCGTCGTCAGCTGGATGTTCCCCGGCTGGCTGGTGCTGATGCTGTTTTTCCACCTGTTGATGGGGAGACAACAATGAGAAATCTGGTACTGATGCTCGCGTTATCCGTCTTCACCTGTACCGTGCAGGCGGCAGACTGGCTGAGCTGGCGCAAGGTGGGTGACGCCACCCTCACCTGGGGGCCGTTTACCGTCTATACCTCTCAGCTTCTGACGCCCGACGGCAGCTATACAGGATTAGACGGCGATAATGCGCTGATTATCACCTATGCCCGGGACATCGATGGTGACGACCTGGTCGAGGCGACCCGCGACCAGTGGCAGGCGCAGGGCATTTTGCAGCAGGAGCCGCAGAGTGAAGCCTGGCTACGCATGCTGTCCACGCTCTGGCCCGACGTCACGCCCGGCACGCAGCTCGCGTTTGTGGTTAATAACGGCCAGGGACAATTCTGGTATCGCCCCACGGCGTCGCAGAAAAAATTTACGCCACTCGGGCCACGCCAGACGGCAGCGTTTAGCTCACGCTTTCTGGCGATATGGCTCGATCCCCGCACCGAATATCCTGAACTGCGTCAGCAGTTAACTGGAGGAGCACAATGAAACGTTTCCTGCTAGTGGCGCTTGCCCTGACGATGCTGGTGGCCGGATGTAGCACCGAGGTGACAGAGTATCGTCAGCAGCAGCCACGGCTTGATATTTTTACTTACTTCCAGGGGAAAACCGAGGCGTGGGGGATGGTGCAGGATCGCAGCGGTAAGCAGATCCGCCGTTTTCACGTCGAGATCGCCGGGGATGTTATCGGCGATACGCTGACCCTGAACGAGCATTTTGTCTACGATGACGGCGAAAAGCAGCAGCGCGTCTGGCATATCCGCCGCGTTGGGCAGAATCGCTATGAAGGCACGGCGGGTGACATAGAAGGTGTCGCGACAGGCCAGGCGGCGGGCAATGCCCTTAACTGGCGCTACAGCATGAACGTGAAGGCGGACGGCAAAACCTGGCTGCTGCACTTTGATGACTGGATGTATTTGCAGGACAGCACCCGTCTGTTCAATAAAACGGAGATGAAGAAATTTGGCGTCACCGTCGCCACGGTGACGCTGTTCTTTACCCGCAAAGAGGGCGGTTAATTCTCTTCGGGCTGAAGTTTACTGCTTGAGTAAATGAAGAAGAGCGCAATACTCAGGCAGACGACGGCCCCGAAACGGCTCACTGAAAACGGAATGGCTTCATTGTTCAGCCAGCCAAAGTTATCAATCAGCATGCTCATGGCCAGCTGGCCCAGGATAACCGCTACCGTGGCAACAGCGGTCCCGATGCGCTGCACCGCGAGCACCATAATCACGATATAGGGCACGCCGCAGAGGGCGCCCAGAAGCTGCCATTTGGGTACATCCATCAGGCTGACCGCCTGTTTCGGCTCAAAAAAGAAGATTAGCAGGGCGGTCACCAGCGCGCCGACGGAAAACGTCAGAAACGCGCTTTTGAATACCCCCACGCTGCTGCCTAATTGCCCGTTAATGGCAGCCTGAATGCTCAGCGTTGCGCCGCCAATCACCGCCAGAATAATCATTATCACTGTCATAACGTTACCCCTGCGCCACGAGAATGAGCGCGGCGATGATAAATCCCAGCGCAATAATGCGTTTTGTATCGATCCTGCGGTGCGGCGTACCCAGCAGGCCATAGTGGTCAATAATCAGGCTTTTAAAAACCTGGCCTGCCAGAATGCCGATCATCGTCATGGCAATGCCGATCGCAGGCGTGGCAATGGTGAGAATGATGACGTAAACCGGGCCGAGCACGCCGCCCAACAGGTGCCATGAAGGCTGCGCAAAAAATGAGGGACTATTGCGGGGGCTGAAAAACAGCATCAGCAGAAACGTTAGCCCCGTTCCCACGCTAAATATGCTGAACGCCGCCCACAGGTCGCCCACCTCTGCGCCCAGCGGCCCCAGCAGCCCGGCTTCCACGGACAGCCCCATGCCACCGGCAATCACCAATAAAATTAAAATAATGTGCATAACGCTTTTTCTCCTTTTTCCAGGCGGTGAAGATTACGTCTGAACATCATTGAGAAAAATGCCATAATGCAGGAAACACCTGTGCAGGAAATGCATTAATGATGGATGCCGGACATATCAGCATTCGCGCGCTGCTGATCTTCATCGACGTTTATGAAACGCAGAATTTCTCCGTGGTGGCGAGGCGGGAAGGGATTTCTGCGTCGCAGGTCTCACGCGTGATCCACCAGCTTGAGGACGCCCTCGGGCAACAGCTTTTCTACCGCAACACGCGGGCGATTATGCCCACAGAGAGCGGGCATCTTTTTGTGCGCTATGCCCGGGCAATGGCCGGGAATATGGAGGACGCGCGACGCGAGCTGGATGAACGCGCCCGCGAGCCGTCGGGCACGCTGCGTATCAATGGCCCGGTCTTTTTCGGACAGAGGCACATCGCGCCTGGCCTGCCGGGGCTTCTGGCGCGTTACCCTCGTCTCTCCATTGAACTGACCCTCACCGACGATTTTATCGATCCGCACCGTGACGCCGCGGACGTTATCTTCCGCATCGGCGCGCTGACGGACTCCTCGTTTCACGCCCGGGTGTTCGGGCAGCAGTTCTACCATCTGGCGGCCTCGCCGGACTATCTGCAAAAACATGGCGCACCCGAGGGGCCGGACGATCTCAGCCGTCACCACTGTCTGGTTTACCGCGGCTCGTCCGGGCCTAACCGCTGGCTGATCCGACAGCCGGGCGAGGCGTGGGTTCACTATCCCATCGTACCGCTGATGACTTCCAATAACGCGGAAACGCTCCTGATTGCGGCGCTGGGCGGTATGGGCGTTGTGCTTTTCCCGGACTGGATGGTGAGCGAACGACTCAAAAGCGGTGAGCTGGTGGCACTGCTGCCGGAAATGGAGTGTTCAATTAATACGGAGCCATTGACGATTGCGGCGATTTACCCGAACGCGCGTCATCCGCCCCTGAACGTCAGGGCGGTGATTGATTACTATATTGAGCGATTCGGTACGCCGCTGTACTGGCAAACCTGAAGGTTAGCGGGCAAGCTCGCGACGGATAATGTCAGCCCCGGCGCTTAACGCCTTCAGCTTACCGTTGGCGACCTGGCGGGAAAGGGGAGCCATACCGCAGTTGGTGGACGGATAGAGCTTATCTGCATCAACAAACTGCAACGCCTTGCGCAGCGTATCGGCGACCTCTTCAGGCGTTTCGATGGTCTGGGTGGCGACGTCAATTGCCCCGACCATCACTTTTTTACCACGGATAAGCTCCAGCAGATCCATTGGTACGCGCGAGTTGTGGCACTCCAGCGAGATAATATCGATCTTTGAGGTCTGCAACTTAGGAAATGCCTCTTCATACTGGCGCCACTCGGAGCCGAGCGTCTTTTTCCAGTCCGTATTGGCTTTGATGCCGTACCCGTAACAGATATGTACCGCGGTTTCGCATTTCAGTCCTTCAATGGCGCGCTCCAGCGCGGCAATGCCCCAGTCATTCACCTCGTCGAAAAAGACGTTAAAGGCAGGTTCATCGAACTGAATAATGTCGACACCGGCCGCCTCCAGCTCGCGGGCTTCCTGATTAAGGATTTTTGCGAACTCCCAGGCCAGCTTTTCACGGCTTTTATAGTGAGCATCGTATAGCGTGTCGATCATGGTCATCGGGCCGGGCAGCGCCCACTTGATCGGCTTGTCCGTCAGCTGGCGCAGGTATTTCGCGTCGTCAACAAACACCGGTTTCTGACGCGCCACCGCGTCTACCACGGTCGGCACGCTCGCATCGTAACGGTTACGGATGCGTACCGTCTGACGGTTCTCAAAATCCACGCCGCTGAGATGTTCAATAAAGGTGGTGACGAAATGCTGGCGAGTTTGTTCCCCGTCGCTGACGATATCAATCCCGGCGCGAATCTGTTCATCCAGAGACAAACGTAGCGCATCCTGTTTCCCTGCAAGTAATTCCTCGTCCTGGAGTTTCCACGGCGACCAGAGCGTTTCCGGCTGCGCAAGCCAGGTGGGTTTCGGCAGGCTGCCAGCCGTCGATGTCGGGAGCAATGTTTTCATGAGAAGAACCTTTTATCCGTATTAAATGAAAGCGTGAAGTGATGAGACCACTGCTCAAGAAGGGTTTTGTAGGGTTTGATAAACCGCTCTTCGGTATATTTCCCCTGTTCAATGGCCAGCCGGCTGCGCTCTTCACGGTCATAGACGATTTTTGTTAATGAGTGATCCTGCTGATTCAGGTCGGGCTGATAGCACTGTCCCGCAGCGGAATTGGCATTGTAAATTTCCGGTCGATAGATCTTCTGGAACGTCTCCATGGTGCTGATGGTGCCGATCAGCTCCAGATTGGTGTAATCACGCAGTAAATCGCCGGTGAAGAAGAAGGCGAAAGGCGCGACGCTGTTTTCCGGCATGAAGTAGCGAACCTTCAGGCCCATCTTCGCGAAGTACTGTTCCGTTAGCGACTCGCCGTCCGGCTGGTACTCATACCCCAGCACCGGGTGGTGGTTACCGGTACGACGATAGGTGTCTTTGCTGGAGACGCTCAGGCAGATCACCGGCGCTTTTTTGAAGTTCGCCTGATATTCCGCAGAATGAACGAAGCTTTTAAAGATATTGCCGTGCAGCTCGCCAAAATTCTCGGGGAGGGTAAAACGGGGTTGATCTTTATTATGCTCCAGCAGCAGGACGCTGAAATCATAGTCACGAACATACGATGAGAAGTTATTTCCGACGATGCCTTCGATGCGCTCGTGGGTTTTTTTATCCACAATCGTCGTTTGCAGAATTTCGATGGCCGGGAAGGTAAAATCGCCGCCGATATTCATATCGACTGAAATAATCTCCAGCTCGACGGCATAGCGGTCCGCCTTTGGGTTATCCCAGCTCGCCAGCGCGTTAAAGCGGTTGTTGATCATCACCAGCGTGTTGCGCAGGTTCTCCTGACGCTTCTCGCCACGCGCCAGGTTGGCGAAGTTGGTGGTGGTACGCGTGTTTTCTGACGGGTTATAATTTTCATCAAAGCAACTGCGCTTAAGGGTAAATGTGAAAGCCTGACTCATTTGGTTATGCATCCTAAGTTCATGTTGCCGGAACGTTATCAATGCATAATTTATGCCTGAGCCCCTGGCGCAGGGGAAGTGACTTAATTTCACTGCAACATGAGGGTTCTTCATGAACTGCGCGATTCAGGTATAATCCCCCGACATTTCCAACCGGTTTAAACGAACATGACAAAACTCACCCTGCAAGAGCAGATGCTGAAAGCGGGCTTGGTCAGCAGTAAAAAAATGGCGAAGGTTCAGCGCACGGCGAAAAAATCCCGCGTCCAGGCTCGCGAGGCGAGAGAGGCTGTTGAAGAGAACAAGAAAGCCCAGCTGGAGCGTGATAAGCAGCTGAGCGAACAGCAAAAACAGGCGGTGCTGGCAAAAGAGTTCAGGGCGCAGGTGAAGCAGCTGATTGAGATGAACCGCATCACCTTGGCGAAGGGCAACATTACCTTTAACTTTACCGACGGCAACCTGATCAAAAAAATCGAGGTCGATAAGCAGACGCAAACCCAGCTGATCAACGGCCGTCTGGCGATTGCCCGACTGGTGATTAATGCGAAGGGCGACTGTGATTACGCGATTATCCCGGCGGTGGTGGCGGATAAAATTGCCCAGCGCGATGCGGACAGCATTGTGCTTAACAGCGCGCTGAGTCAGGAAGAGCAGGACGAAGACGATCCGTACGCAGACTTTAAAATCCCTGACGATTTAATGTGGTAATCCCCGCTCAGAATGGCGCGGCGTGACAGGCGTTTATCGTCTCGCCGCTCAGCGGATGAATAAAATTCAGAACGCTGGCATGCAGCATCAGCCGGGGCGTTTCTTCCGCGCCCGGCCATTCCAGACCACCATACAGATCGCACCCCAGAATCGGGTGGCCTAACTGCTGGCAGTGAATGCGCAGCTGGTGGGTGCGCCCGGTCTCCGGGGTAAGCTCTACCCGCGTCAATGGCATTGTCGTATCCTGATAAATACGTTCCATCACCCGATAGCGGGAGCGAGCGGGCTTACCGGTGCGGGCACAGATCGTCATCAGCGGAAACAGCGCCGGATCTTTGGCAATCGGGGCATCCACGGTCCCTTCGTCCTGTTCCACATGTCCGCACAACAGGGCGGTGTAAACCTTGCTCACGGCGCGCTGGCTGAACTGGTGGCAAAGCGCGGCGTTAATCGCTTTGTTACGCGCAATGACCATCAGACCCGAAGTGCCAAAATCAAGACGATGCACCAGCGTGCAGCCGGGAAAGGTTTGCACCAGACGGTAGTGGACGGAATCGCGGTTTTGCGGATTTTTCCCGGACAGGCTGAGCAGGCCGGAAGGTTTGTTGATCAGCAGCAGATGCTCGTCCTGCCAGAGGATCTCAATGTCGTCGTGACAGGGTGGTGCAATAAACGTATCGATAATGACAGACATCAGGCCGCCGGGCTGGAGAGTGGGTGCGGATGATACGAAATATGCAGGAAAAGAAAAACCCTCCCACCGGGCGGTGAGAGGGGGAGATCTTAGGCAGCGACCAGGCTGTCGATAGCGGCTTTCGCGTCGGACTGCGCTTTGGTAGCCACTTCCGGGCCGTAAGCGATACCTTCAGCGAACACAAAGTTCACGTCGGTAATGCCGATGAAGCCGAGGAACAGGGTCATGTACGGCGCCACCAGGTCGGTTGGGGTATCTTTGTGAATACCGCCGCGGCTGGTCAGGACGATAGCGCGTTTACCTTTTACCAGACCTTCCGGGCCGTTCTCGGTGTAACGGAAGGTTACGCCAGCGCGCGCCACCAGGTCGAAGTAGTTCTTCAGCTGGGTAGGAATGTTGAAGTTGTACATTGGGGCGTTGATCACGATAACGTCGTGCGCCTGCAACTCAGCAATCAGCTCGTCGGAGAGCGCCAGGGCTTCCTGCTGACGCGGGGTAAGAGGCGCATCGCTCGGACGCAGCGCGCCAACCAGCTCGCCGTCCAGCACAGGAATTGGGTTTGCCGCCAGGTCACGCACGGTGATTTCATCCGCGCTGTGCTGTTCACGCCACTGTTCAACGAAATAGTCAGACAGCTGACCAGACTGTGAATACCCTGCCAGAATACTGGATTTCAACACTAATACTTTGCTCATGGGAAATTCCTGTTTTGTATTTGATTGAGGGGGTTGCCCCGTTGCTTGTTGACACTTTATTCACAATCCTGCCACAGGGATAGCGCAATATATCGAAGCCTATGTTCGAATTTTTTGAATAAGGCGCGCAAAGCGCTGATGTGGTACTCTATAGCAATCATTAAAAAGAGATTTTATCCGGCAGTGCACTGCCCGTTAACGCTATGACAGAACACCAAAAATTGACCTTCCCGATGCTGATGCAAAAGCTTGATTCGCTGATGCTGCGCGATAAACAGCGGTTTGCGCGCCGTCTGCACGGCGTTAAGAAGGTTAAAAATCCTGATGCACAACAGGCCATTTACCAGGAAATGGCCAAAGAGATTGAACAGGCGGCAGGGAAAGTTGTGCTGCGTGAAGCCGCACGCCCGGAGATTACCTATCCGGAAAACCTGCCCGTCAGCCAGAAGAAACAGGACATTCTTGAGGCCGTACGCGACCACCAGGTGGTGATCGTCGCGGGGGAAACCGGTTCAGGTAAAACCACCCAGTTGCCCAAAATCTGCATGGAGCTGGGCCGCGGGTTGAAAGGGCTGATCGGTCACACCCAGCCGCGTCGTCTGGCGGCGCGCACCGTGGCGAACCGTATTGCGGAAGAGCTGCAAACGGAGCCGGGCGGCTGCATCGGCTACAAGGTGCGATTCAGCGACCACGTCAGCGATAACACCATGGTTAAGCTGATGACAGACGGTATCCTGCTGGCGGAAATCCAGCAGGATCGCCTGCTGATGCAGTATGACACCATCATTATCGATGAAGCGCACGAGCGCAGCCTGAACATCGACTTCCTGCTCGGCTACCTGAAAGAGCTGCTGCCCCGGCGTCCGGATCTGAAAATCATCATCACCTCTGCGACCATTGACCCGGAGCGTTTCTCAAAACATTTCAACAATGCGCCGATCATTGAAGTCTCAGGCCGAACCTACCCGGTTGAAGTGCGCTATCGCCCGATTGTGGAAGAGGCGGACGATACCGAGCGCGACCAGCTTCAGGCCATCTTCGATGCCGTCGACGAGCTGGGCAACGAGAGTTCTGGCGACATTCTGATCTTCATGAGCGGCGAGCGCGAGATCCGCGATACCGCCGATGCGCTCAGCAAACGCGATCTGCGCCATACCGAGATCCTGCCGCTGTACGCGCGCCTGTCGAACAGTGAGCAGAACCGCGTGTTCCAGCCGCACAGCGGACGCCGCATCGTGCTGGCGACCAACGTGGCCGAAACCTCGCTCACCGTGCCGGGCATTAAATACGTGATCGACCCGGGTACGGCGCGCATCAGCCGCTACAGCTACCGAACCAAAGTTCAGCGCCTGCCGATTGAGCCGGTTTCCCAGGCGTCGGCTAATCAGCGTAAGGGCCGCTGCGGCCGCGTGTCGGAAGGGATCTGTATTCGTCTTTATTCGGAAGACGATTTCCTGTCGCGCCCGGAGTTTACCGATCCGGAAATTCTGCGGACCAACCTGGCATCCGTTATCCTGCAAATGACCGCGCTGGGGCTGGGCGATATCGCCGCCTTCCCGTTTGTGGAAGCGCCGGATAAACGCAATATTCAGGACGGGGTGCGCCTGCTGGAAGAGCTGGGGGCCATCACCACCGACGAGCAGGCGACGGCCTACAAGCTAACGCCATTGGGCCGCCAGCTTAGCCAGTTGCCGGTCGACCCGCGTCTGGCGCGCATGGTGCTGGAGGCGCAAAAACACGGCTGCGTGCGCGAGGCGATGATCATCACCTCGGCGCTCTCCATTCAGGATCCGCGCGAGCGCCCAATGGACAAGCAGCAGGCGTCGGATGAAAAACACCGTCGCTTCCACGATAAAGAGTCTGATTTCCTGGCCTTTGTGAATCTGTGGAACTACCTGGGCGAGCAGCAAAAAACGCTCTCTTCAAATCAGTTCCGCCGTCAGTGCCGGGTGGATTTCCTCAACTACCTGCGCGTGCGCGAGTGGCAGGATATCTATACCCAGCTGCGCCAGGTGGTAAAAGAGCTGGGCATTCCGGTCAACAGTGAACCGGCGGAGTACCGCGAAATTCATATCGCCTTGCTGACCGGCCTGCTGTCCCATATCGGGATGAAGGATGCGGATAAACAGGAATTTACCGGCGCACGCAACGCGCGTTTCTCCATCTTCCCGGGCTCCGGGTTGTTTAAAAAGCCGCCGAAGTGGACCATGGTCGCCGAGCTGGTGGAAACCAGCCGTCTGTGGGGGCGTATCGCCGCGCGTATCGATCCGGAGTGGGTTGAGCCGGTGGCGCAGCACCTGCTGAAACGCTCATACAGCGAGCCGCACTGGGAGCGCGGGCAGGGCGCGGTGATGGCGACGGAAAAAGTCACCGTCTACGGCCTGCCGGTGGTGGCCGCGCGTAAGGTTAACTACAGCCAGATCGATCCGGCGCTGAGTCGCGAGCTGTTTATCCGCCATGCGCTGGTGGAAGGCGACTGGCAGACGCGCCATGCGTTCTTCCGTGAAAACCTGAAGCTGCGCGCCGAGGTGGAAGAGCTTGAGCACAAGTCCCGCCGCCGCGACATTCTGGTGGACGACGAGACGCTGTTTGAGTTTTACGACCAGCGCATCAGCCACGATGTGATCTCGGCGCGCCATTTCGACAGCTGGTGGAAGAAAGCCAGCAAAGAGACCCCGGACCTGCTCAACTTCGAAAAGAGCATGCTGATCAAAGAGGGCGCGGAGTCGGTCAGCAAGCTCGACTACCCGAACTTCTGGCATCAGGGCAACCTCAAGCTGCGTCTGACCTATCAGTTTGAGCCAGGGGCCGACGCGGACGGCGTGACCGTTCATATTCCGCTGCCGCTTTTAAATCAGGTCGACGAGAGCGGGTTTGAGTGGCAAATTCCCGGCCTGCGCCGCGAGCTGGTCATTGCATTAATCAAATCCCTGCCTAAACCGGTGCGGCGTAACTTTGTGCCGGCGCCGAACTACGCCGAAGCGTTTTTGGGCCGCGTCACGTCGCTGGAGCTGCCGCTGCTGGACGCGCTGGAGCGTGAGTTCCGACGCATGACCGGGACCACCATCGACCGCGACGACTGGAACTGGGATCAGGTGCCCGATCACCTGAAAATCACCTTCCGCGTGGTGGACGATAAAAACAAAAAGCTGATGGAAGGCCGCTCGCTTTCGGAACTGAAGGACGCCCTGAAGGGCAAAGTGCAGGAAACCCTGTCTGCCGTGGCGGACGACGGTATCGAGCAGAGCGGGCTGCACATCTGGAGCTTTGGTCAGCTTCCGGAAAGCTATGAGCAGAAGCGCGGGAACTATAAGGTCAAAGCCTGGCCCGCGCTGGTGGATGAGCGCGACAGCGTGGCGATTAAGCTCTTTGACAATCCGCAGGAACAACAGCAGATGATGTGGCGCGGGCTGCGTCGACTGCTTCTGCTTAACATCCCGTCGCCGATTAAGTATCTGCACGAGAAGCTGCCGAACAAAGCCAAGCTGGGGCTCTACTTTAACCCGTACGGTAAGGTGCTGGATCTGATCGACGACTGCATCTCCTGCGGTGTGGATAAGCTGATCCACGAGGCGGGCGGTCCGGTCTGGACGGAAGAGGGCTTTGCTCAGCTTCATGAAAAGGTGCGCGCGGAGCTGAACGACACCGTGGTGGAGATTGCCAAACAGGTCGAGCAGATCCTTACCGCCGTGTTCAATATCAACAAGCGCCTGAAGGGGCGGGTGGATATGACCATGGCCCTGGGGCTGTCGGACGTGAAGGCGCAGATGGCGGGGCTGGTGTATCGGGGCTTTGTGACCGGCAACGGCTTTAAGCGTCTGGGCGATACGCTGCGTTATTTGCAGGCGATTGAGAAGCGTCTGGAGAAAATGGCGGTCGATCCGCATCGCGATCGCGCGCAGATGCTGAAAGTCGAAAACGTGCAGCAGGCGTGGCAGCAGTGGCTCAACAAACTGCCGCCAGCGCGTCGCGATGACGACGACGTGCGGGAGATCCGCTGGATGATCGAGGAGCTGCGGGTCAGCTTCTTCGCCCAGCAGCTCGGTACGCCGTATCCGATTTCGGATAAGCGTATCTTGCAGGCGATGGAGCAGATCTCCGGCTAAAACCGTTGCCCGGTGGCGCTGCGCTTACCGGGCCTACGGGAGAGCATGTGGGCCGGGTAAGGCGCAGCGCCACCCGGCATGTTTTCACGCACTGCTCCAACCGCCGCCCAGCGCTTTATACAAATCAATTTGCGCCAGCAACAGGTTGTTTTTCACCTGTACCACGCTGGTCTGCACCGAGAACAGCGTGCGCTGCGCATCGAGCACATCCAGATAAGAAGAGTATCCGTTGCGGTAGCGGTTTTGCGCAATCCGCAGCGTCTCCTGCGCGACCGCCTGCTGTGCCAGCAGCTCGGTAAGCTGTTCCTGATAGCGGGTGATGGCATCAAGGCTGTCATTCACCTCAGCAAACGCGTTACGCACGGTTTTTTCGTAGCTATACAGAGCCTGATTCCGCTGGGACTGGGAGATATCCACCTGCGCATTCAGCGCCTGACGGTTCAGCAGCGGCGCAAGAATACTGCCGCCCACGCTCCAGAGCTGTAGGGGGTTATCCAGCAATCCCGACAGCGTGCGATCCTGCACCGATCCCGTGGCCGTGAGGTTGATCGACGGCAGCAGGCTGGCGCGCGATGCCGCCAGCGTCGCGTCTGCCGCAATCAGCTGACGTTCCGCCTGAACGATATCCGGGCGCCGGTTGAGTAGTGTCGACGGCAGCTGGGAGGGCAGTTTCAGCGGCGTCAGGGCATCAAAGCTTTCACCGCGCGCAACGTTACCCGGGTTGCTGCCCACCAGCAGGCTAAGCGCATTTTCCTGCTGTGCAATCTGGTGCTGAAGCAGTGGAACCTGGGCGCGGGTGGCGCGCAGCTCAGAATCCGATTGCATCAGCTCAAGGCGAGAGCTGTATCCCGTCTCAAATTGTCGTTTGGCGAGATTGAACGCTTCTTCACGCGACTTCAGCGTGGATTGGGTAACGCGAAGCTGTTCATCCAGCGACAGCAGGGTGACATACCCGGAGGCCACCGATGATGCGACGGTAAGATCAGCCGCCGCTGCCGCCGCCTTTTGTGCCTCCAGCGATGCTTCAGCGGCACGGGAGGTGCTACGGTTTACGCCCCAGATATCCACGTCGTAGCTGGCGGTCAGGCTGCCTTTGTACAACGTACCGTATACCGGAAGCCCCGTGGCGGCGGACTGCGAGCGTGCGCGCGTCCCGGTCACGCCCGCGTCAAGCGACGGGAACAGACTGCCGTCGGCGGCGAACACCCGGGCCTGGTACTCGTTAATCCGCTCGCGTGCAATCAGCACGTCGCTGTTGTTCTTCAGCGCCTGATCCACATAGCGGTTCAGATTGCTGTCGTGAAAATTTCGCCACCAGAGCTGCTCTGTCGGGCTGGCTGGCCCCGACGTCGCGCGCCACTGGGCCGGTATGTGCAGGGACGATTTGGCGGGCTCAACGTCAACCGACTGGCATCCCGCCAGGATAGCCATCATCAGCAGGCCGGCTATCGGGCGAAGCGTCATTGTTTCGCCTCCCGCGTGTCGATGGTCACCTGCACCGACATGCCAGGGCGCAGCAGCCGGTACGCCTCCGGCTCACCGAGTATTTCAATGCGTACCGGGATGCGCTGGGCGATTTTAACAAAGTTGCCCGTGGCGTTATCCGGGGTGATAGCGCTGAACTCGACGCCTGTGGCCGGGGATATGCTCTCCACGCGTCCCTGATAGGCTTTATCGTTTAAGGCATCGACGGTGAATTTCACCGGCTGTCCGACGCGTAAATTCGCCAGCTGCGTCTCTTTGATATTGGCGATCACCCAGTGCTGCGGCGGGACCAGCGTGGTAAGGTGCGTCCCGGCGGCGACGTACGCCCCCAGACGCACTGCAATCTGCCCGAGCTGACCATCACGCGGCGCGACAATCCGGGTGTTTTGCAGATCGATCTGCGCCAGCTCCAGCGCGGCTTTTGCATTCTCAACGTCGGCCTCCAGCGAGCCGCGATTGACGATAACCGTTTGTAAATCCTGACGCGACATCTCAAGCGTTGCTTTCGCCTGGTCGATATCGGCGCTCCCCTGGGCGGCACTGGCCAGTGCCGAATCGCGCTCGCGAATGGAAAGGGAGCCGTCCGCGGTCAGCTCTTTCACGCGTTTCAAATCCGCCTGGGTTTTCAGACTTTGGGCACGGGCGTTTTTCAGCGCCGCCTCGTTTTTGGCAATCACCGCTTCCGCACTTCTGCGCTGTTGCAGGTTGTTATTAAGAGCTGCAATTTTCATTGCCAGCTGCGCCTCGGCCTGATGGACGCGCTGGCGATAGATACGGTCATCTATCTGCAACAGCAGCTCGCCTTTTTTAACCTGCGCGAAATCCTGAACATGGACCTCGGTAATGTAGCCGTTTACCTGAGGACTGATGAACGTAGTCTGGCCGCGCACGTAGGCGTTATCGGTAAACTGGGCATGACGCGTGAACGGGGGCAGCTGCCAGGCATAAAGGATCACCAGTACCCCGACAATGCCGATAGCCGCGGCGGTTAAAATGGACACGACGCGCACGTTTTTACGGGTGTTGGCCTGCTCTTTGGCGGCATCCTGCTGACTCATAACCTCTCCTGAAAAATAGTCATTACTTGTTGCCAGTGGCGTTCTTAAGGGCCATACGGGCGGTGATGCGCAGGCGCAGCAAGCGCCATAAAATCCAGACCAGCGTGGCAGTGGCAATGCTCGCCGTCAGGAGATAAGTATCGTTGTAAGCCAGAATATTTGCCTCAAGCGCCGTCACCGTCTGGAGCTGGGTAATGGCCTGGGTTCCCAGCAGGGAACTGTCGCCAATCAGGCTTTTGTACATCTGGGTGTAAAGCTGAATACGTTCGTTCACCAGCGGGTTAAGGGTGGTGAGCTGGTCAGCCAGCAGGCTGGAATGGTACTTCTCGCGCCAGGTCTGGAAGGTGCCGAGGATCGCGGAACCCAGCAGGCCCCCAAGGTTCTGGCTCATGCCAAACATCACGGAAAAGCTGACCAGGTTGCGCGGGTCGGCGATCACCCCGCCAATGGCGGCCAGCATCGCAGGCGCGAGGAAGAAAGCGCTGCCGAAGCCCAGCAGGAACTGGCTGAAAATAAGCTGATCCGGCCGGGTCAGGTTGTTGGACTGGCTGTCCAGCAGCGAGGCGACGATCATCAGCACCAGCGAGGTGATTATCGGCCAGGCCAGTTTAGTGGGCTTAATCGTCAGACAGCTGGTGACGATACCGCAGACGATCCCGGCGAAAATAGCCCACGCCAGATGGGTCATCTGTTCATTCTGTAGGCCCACATATTGCAGCCAGCCGATGACGCCCGTGTTCTGCTCCGCCAGTACGATGCGGATCAGCAGCATAATCAGCCCCAGGCGTACGATGCTGCCGCTGGACAGCCAACGGGTATTAAGCAGCGGGTTGCTGCGGTTATGTTCAAACACGATCGCAGAGACAATCAGCACCAGCGAGAGGGCCAGCGCCCAGCCGATCCACGGCGCTTCAAACCACCAGTCCAGACGCCCTAACGACAGAACCGCGCACAGCAGCGCCATGCCGGGCGCAAGCAAAAAAAAGGTAATGAAATCTTTCTTCTCGAAGACTTTGCGCCGATCGCCCGGCGGCAGCTTTAGCACCATCACGCAGGCCAGGGAGATCAGGGCCAGACCCAGCTCGAAGAAGTACAGCCCGCGCCACTCATCAAGCTGTAACAGCTCGGTGGAGAACAGCCGCGCCAGCGGGATCGCCAGCGACGACCCGGTAATGCCAATGGTCAGCGCCTTCAGTCGATGCTTTGCGGGCCAGGCCTGGATCTGGTAATAAATGCCGAGCGAGCTGAGCGCGGCGGCGACCATCCCGTGTGCCGCCCTTACCATCAGCGCCGAGCTAAGATCGTTCACAAACAGGTGGAAAAAGGTGACCAGCACATACAGCACCAGGAAGCCTTCCGTAAAGGCGCGCAAACCGTACTGCTGGCGAAACTTTACCAGCAGCAGGTTGATGGACACGTTGGTCATGACATAGACGGCAGGCAACCAGGCGATTTCAGTTGACCAGGCGCCAAAAGTACCTTGCAGATTTTGCAGATTAGCGGTGACGACCGCGTTACCCAGCGCCCCGGTCAGACATACCAGCAGACCGACCACGCCATAGGCGATCCGTTTTGGGGTTGGATGTTCCGGGGTGGAAGGGGAACCCAGCAGGGCGGGTTTCTCGTGTGGCTGCCACTCGCGAGGAGCATAAGGGTCGCGTTGGGGCAGGCGCATAACGTGGTTTACCTTTCAAAATGTTGAATTGTGAGCGGGCTAATGATTCTAAGGCTGACGTAAATCATAATTCAAGTGAATACGATTTTCTCAAGTTAATCAAATGTGAGTGCTTTTTGAGAACGTTCCAGCCCGTTTTTTCAGCATTCATGCCATAGCATGACGCGCAGAAAGGGGGATAATCGATGGCTCTGTATGCTGTAAGGAGGTAACGATGACAATGGCACTTTTCCCCTGTCTGCCTGGCACAACCCTCGACGCCGTGAATACCGTTGGGGCGTGGCTTGCTCAGGACGACTATCAGGACAATCAGCCCGTTGATCTGGTGATTCTGGCGGGTAATGCGGTGATCCCCGCGATTGATGCTGCCTGTAAAAACGCGGCTGAACAGGGTGTTCCTCTGATCATCAGCGGCGGGATCGGTCACTCGACGACCTTCCTCTACGCCGCGATTGCGAAACACCCCCGCTATAACAGGATACCCACCACCGGGCGGGCTGAGGCTGCTATTCTGGCCGACATCGCCCGTGAATTCTGGAACATTCCGGCTGAGCATCTTCACGTTGAGGATCAGTCGACCAACTGTGGTGAAAACGCCCGCTTCAGCCGGGCGTTGATGAAACAATCCGGACTGAACGCCGCCCGGGTGCTGGTGGTGCAGGACCCGACGATGCAGCGGCGCACAATGGCTACGTTTGCCCGCGTATGCCGCGACGAGGCCGCAGCGCCCGCATGGGTGAGTCATCCCGGCCTGACGCCCGTGCTGCAAAACAGCGACGACGGTCTGGTGTTTAGCGGCCCGGTCGAGGGGTTATGGCCGGTAGAACGTTACCTGTCGCTGGTGCTGGGTGAATTTCCGCGACTCAGGGACGACATCAACGGCTACGGTCCGGCGGGACGTGATTTCATTGCCCATGTCGATATCCCTGCCGACGTGGACGCCGCGTGGCAGATCCTGCGAAACGACGTCATTCTCACCGACGCGCTGGTGAGCCGTTCTCTGCTGTAATGCTCTTGCCCGTTTGCGCCATCTTTTACGCAAACGGGCAGCCTTTGTTGCCGATTTGTGATTTTGGAAACGGGCTGACCCGTATCTTTTATGAGATATCTCACAAAAACAGACTCATAGAGTAGGCAATTGCCCCGGTAATTATAGTTTTTAACAATAAGTTTACTTGTTAAAAACAGTGTGATTACAGGAGCAGGTTATGACAGTACCCGTACAACATCCTATGTATATTGATGGACAGTTTGTTGCCTGGCAGGGTGATGCATGGATTGACGTGATCAATCCGGCCACGGAAGAGGTCATTTCCCGTATTCCCGACGGCACCGCCGAGGACGCCCGCAAAGCCATTGACGCGGCAGAGCGCGCGCAGGCTGGCTGGGAGGCGCTGCCAGCCATTGAACGCGCCAGCTGGCTACGCAAAATTTCCGCCGGGATCCGCGAGCGCGTCAGTGAAATCAGCGCGTTGATTGTGGCCGAAGGCGGCAAGATCCAGCAGCTGGCGGAAGTGGAAGTGAACTTTACCGCTGACTACATCGACTATATGGCCGAGTGGGCGCGCCGGTATGAAGGGGAAATCATTCAGAGCGACCGTCCGGGCGAGAATATTCTGGTGTTTAAGCGTGCCCTGGGCGTCACCACCGGCATTCTGCCGTGGAACTTTCCCTTCTTCCTGATTGCCCGTAAGCTCGCTCCCGCGCTGCTCACCGGTAACACCATCGTTATCAAACCGAGCGAATTTACCCCAAACAACGCCATCGCGTTTGCCAAAATCGTCGATGAGATTGGCCTGCCGAAAGGCGTCTTTAACCTGGTACTGGGCCGCGGTGAAACCGTCGGACAGGAGCTGGCCGGGAACCCGAAAGTGGCGATGGTCAGCATGACCGGCAGCGTCGGGGCAGGTGAAAAGATCATGGCTGCGGCTGCGAAAAACATCACCAAAGTGGGGCTGGAGCTGGGCGGTAAAGCCCCGGCCATCGTGATGGACGATGCCGATCTTGAGCTGGCCGTGAAGGCCATTGTGGATTCACGCGTCATCAATACCGGGCAGGTGTGTAACTGCGCGGAACGTGTCTATGTCCAGAAGGGGATCTACGACCGCTTTGTGAATCGTCTGGGCGAGGCAATGAAAGCCGTCCAGTTTGGCAATCCGGCTGAGCGAACGGATATTGCCATGGGGCCGCTGATCAACGCCGCCGCGCTGGAGCGCGTGGAGCAGAAGGTGGCGCGCGCGGTGCAGGAGGGGGCCAAAGTGGTCCTTGGCGGTAAAGCGGCAGAAGGTAAAGGGTATTTTTATCCCCCAACGCTGCTGCTGGACGTGCGTCAGGATATGGCCATCATGCACGAAGAGACCTTTGGCCCGGTGCTGCCGGTGGTGGCTTTCGACACCCTGGAAGAGGCCCTGAACATGGCCAACGACAGCGACTACGGTTTAACCTCGTCTGTTTATACGCAGGACCTGAACGTCGCCATGAAAGCCATTAAGGGGCTTAAGTTCGGCGAGACCTACATTAACCGTGAAAACTTTGAAGCGATGCAGGGCTTCCATGCGGGCTGGCGGAAATCCGGTATCGGCGGGGCAGATGGTAAACACGGTCTGAATGAGTATTTGCAGACGCAGGTGGTCTATTTGCAGTCGTAATCAGGAGCCCCCTCCATGCGAGGGGGTTCACATTTTCAGGAAAGGTGGTTATGTTGGCGCGATAATGGTTATTTATCGGGAAACAACATGCGCACAAAATATACGGGTCTGCAAATCAGCATTCACTGGCTGGTTTTTCTGTTAGTTATTATGGCCTATTGCGCCATGGAGTTCAGGGGATGGTTCCCGCGAAGCGATCGTCCGCTCATTAATATGATCCACGTTTCCTGCGGGATCAGCATCCTGGTGCTGATGGTGGCGCGCCTGCTTATCCGCCTCAAATTCCCGGCTCCGCCTATTCAACCGAAACCAAAAGCGATGATCACCGGGCTGTCCCATCTGGGGCATCTGGTTATCTACCTGCTGTTCATTGCGCTGCCGCTGATCGGCATGGTGATGATGTATAACCGGGGAAATGACTGGTTTGCGTTTGGCCTGACGATGCCGCATGCGGCGGAGGGGAATTTTGACCTGGTGGATACGCTTAAAGCGTGGCACGTGACGCTGGCGAATCTGGGATATTTCGTGATTGGTTTGCACGCCTTTGCCGCGCTGATGCATCACTATTTCTGGAAAGACAACACGCTGCTGCGCATGATGCCGAAAAAGCGTCAGTAACCGATAATGCCCTGCAAACCCGCAGGGCATTTTTTGCGGCTTATTGCAGTTGCGCGCGCTCCTGCGCCGTTAAGTCCAGTTCCTGAGTTGTACCCGTTTCTGAAGATTTTACAGCCGCTTCCAGCACCGCCATCACCGCCAGGGCTTCCACCGGCGGGACCGGGTTGTCAATCTTGCCGTTCAGGGCATCGCGCACGTTTATATAGTACTGCCGCTGGTCGCCTTTTGGCGCAGGGATAGCGCTGGCTTCACCCTGGGCATTAAGCAGCACCATAGCGTCGCTGTCTTCACCCCAGCTTTCACTACCCGGAATGACGCCTGCCAGCAGCTGGGCTTCCTGCTGATCGATGCGCGCTTTCACCACGCTAGCCTTGTCACCGTGAATGGTAAAGCGGGATACGCCGCCCGCCACCAGCATGCTGCAATGGAGGACCACTTTGTGTTCCGGATAATTCAGCACCACGTGCGCCCAGTCGTTAATCTCCGCGCCGTCACGCAGGGTGGCGATGTTGCCCTGTACCGACTGCGGCAGACCAAAAAGCTGTAGCGTCTGGTCAATCATGTGCGGGCCTAAGTCGAACCACAGGCCGCTGCCGGGAACGTTTTGCTCTCTCCAGCGCACGCGAACCTCCGGGCGGAAACGATCGATATGCGACTCAAAATGTTTCACCTTGCCGATGCTGCCTTGCGCAATCACCTGCTTAATGCCGAGAAAATCGCTGTCCCAGCGGCGGTTATGGAAGACAGAAAGCAGCAGCTGTTTTTCTTCAGCCAGCGCAATCAGATCCCGCGCTTCCTGCATATCCAGCGTGAACGGCTTATCCACTACCACATGCTTGCCGGCATTGAGCGCCAGGGTGGCCAGCGGCGCATGGGTCGCGTTAGGGGAGGCGATAACCACCAGATCGATATCCGGGTGCTGAATGGCCTCTTCCGGCGTGGCGACAACGAGCACGTCCGGCAGATCGCGTTTCACTTTCTCTTCATCCCGGGATGAGATCACCGCCAGCTTCAGGCCGTCAACGGACTGGATCAGCGGGGCATGGAACGTCTTACCCACAAAACCATACCCGATCAGCGCAATATTCATTGTCTTCACTTTATTCATGACCTTCTCCACGTTAATGTGCGCAAACGGTAACCTGCACGGCGCTATGGTCCCCGAGCTCTGCCCAGGGACGATCTAAAAACAGTTGATTAATCTCGGATAACCCTGACACCAGATACGGTTCGCACTGGTTGAGTTTCAGATGATCGGCGACTACCCAGTGCGCCTGGCTTGCGGCCAGCATGGCACGCTTCACTTCGGCATCCGCCTCCTGACTGGCGCTCAATCCGAGTTCGGCATGGATGGCGCATGCGCCAAGGATGGCAATATCCGCCCGGTAGCGAGAGAGCAGCGAAAGGGTGGCGCTTCCGGCAAACAGGCGCTGTTTCTGATCCCACTTTCCACCGAGCAGGATCAGGTCGATACCTTCCCGATCGCTCACCTGTTGGGCGATATCAAGAGAAGGGGTGATGATGGTCAGCGGCCCCTGAAGGAAAGAGGCAACGGCCAGCAGTGTGCTTCCGGCATCCAGAAACAGCGTCGAGCCCGCAGGCACGCATTGCGCAACCTGTTTACCCAGCCGCTGCTTGATTTCAGGCAGCAAGGTATTCCTGCTAACCCGGTTCATCGTCGAGAGATTCAGCGCGATGGCGCCACCATGGTTTTTTTGTGCCAGTCCCTGTTTTTCCAGGTCGGTCAGATCGCGACGGATGGTGTCCGCTGAAACCTGCAATCGATCTGCCAGCTCGGTAATGCTGGCCTGGCCTTGTTCAGTAATGATATCAAGCACATATTTCTGTCTGGCGGTTTTATGCATGGGCGCAGTATCCTGCAAAATGTCGCAATACTTCGCAGTTTACAGCATTTTGCAGAAAAGGGAATCGGGACAGGCGCGGGATGTTATCCAAAAACAGTTTAATGGTGTGATTATTGATATCGCATTAATCAGTCATCAAAAACATGTATGTATCTTTTAGGTATGTTGTTATCGCTATGTTTTACTTATAAATTTGGCTTAAGCTGCCACATTCCAGCGCCTAATTGATATTTATAACTAATTTTCAATTATAAATTAGTGTATATATCTAACAATCTGTGTTTATAAAGTAAAATAATCCAGTTTTATTCGGTGGATTACTTAAATTGACATTTCTTTGAAAATCTTTGTGTCTGATTCGGGGTGAAATTAACGCAAAAATGTACACCGGGGTATTTTAGAATTTTCTTTATATTACAGGGGGTTTATTTGTTTCATCTGAAAGGTCCTTTATAACGTTTTGTCCAGAAACCCCATCTTTTTTCTTATTTGTAACAACACATTAACATTGCGGGTGTGGTTGCTTATATCACATTTTGTTATGCTGCGAATCACTAAATATTTAAGTAAATTCTTAAAAGAAAAAAGGGATTGAACGGCTCTCATCTCAATTGAAATGGGTTAGGGGAACTCTTGCCCGGAATTAATGGAGAAGGGCAATGGATTTCTGGCGAATTATTTGTACCTCTTCCTGGGTATTTATTTGGCTATCACCTGGAGTCGGGGGATATTATGAAGATGAAATGCAATAACAGGTTACTCAGATTATCTGCCTCCCTGACCTTAATTTCGTTGGTGGTGACTGCGGCTAATGCAAATAACGGCCAGGCGGGGATATCTCCCGTTGCGGCAATGACGATGAAAGAAAGTATTCTTTTCGCTCTCGATCGCGACCCCTCGGTGAGTCAGCAGGCGGCACAGCTGGGGATCGGCCAGGCACAAATAGACGAAGCGCGCAGTGGCTGGATGCCACAAATAGCCCTGAACGGGAGTACAGGTCACAGCCAGACCACCGATTCAAGCGGCTCGTTGCGAAATTCCGCAGCCTGGGGCCTGAGTCTGACGCAGCTGGTGTACGATTTTGGCAAGACCAACAACAGCATCAGCCAGTCTTCAGCTCAACGTGACAGCTATCGCTACCAGCTGATGAGCACGATGTCTGCCGTCGCGGAAAAAACGGCGCTCAGCTATGTGGAAGTGAAACGCTACAGCGATCTGTTGCAGGCGGCAAAAGAGAACGTGCAGGCGCTTAAAAACGTTGAGCAGCTGGCAAAACTCCGCGCCGACGCTGGCGTAAGCTCCACCTCTGATGAGCTTCAGACCCGCACCCGTATTGCCGGGATGCAGGCGACGGTAGAGCAGTACAATGCGTCCCTGAACAGCGCCCGCGCGCGGCTGGCGGTATTAACTGGCATACAGGCTGAACGCTATTCACCGGTTCCGGGAGGTCTGGCCGTGGAGCCGGATTCTCTCAATCGGATTGATTATTCACTGATCCCAACGGTGATGGCCGCGCAGAACATGGAGCGTTCAGCCCAGTACGGCGTAGAAACCGCGAAGTCTCAGCACTGGCCGACCTTAAGCCTGAAAGGGGGCCGCACCCGCTATGAGTCGGATAATCGCGCGTACTGGGATGATCAGATCCAGCTCAATATTGACGCACCGCTTTATCAGGGCGGCGCGGTCTCGGCGCGCGTCCGTCAGGCCGAGGGCGCAAGGGCAATGGCATCGTCTCAGGTCGATCAGGCCCGTTTTGATGTCCTGCAAAAAGCCTCCGTCGCACAGGCCGACTGGACCGGGGCGCGTGGACGAATGGAAGCCGGGAAACGTCAGCTGGAAAATGCGTTGCGCGCCCGCGATGTCTACAAAAATGAATATACCCTGAGCAAGCGCAGCATTAACGATCTGCTCAGCGTGGAGCAGGATGTCTGGTCTGCCACCTCCGCGAAAATAATGGCTGAATACGATGGCTGGAGTGCGGCGATTAATTACGCCTCCGCGGTGGATAATCTCATGCCGCTTATCGGAATAGAGAAAAACGCTGCCGCGAAATTACCTGATTTAAGTTAAAAAAAGGCGCGCCTTTCTGCGCGAAATAAGTCAGACAATAATGGGTGATTTTTCCCAAGGATAGCTACATCCCTCTGGTGGACATATCCACAGGAATACGCGCACCTGCAAGGAGAAGAATATGAGTACCGCAAAAGTTGTTGATGTCATCATTCGCAAAACGGCAGAGAAGACGAAATTAACCGGTGAAGGGAATCTCTCGGTTTCTATTTCCTCACCGAGCGTGATTGAAATTCAGGGTTCTGCTCAGGACGTGGTGCGTTATGTCCGCCAGGGGAATGACCTCCTCATTTATATGAAAGATGGCAGCGTGATCCGCTGCAATAATTATTTTGTCGAAGACACGGAAACCCATAATCATTCCGAACTGGTATTTAACGATAACCAAGCGTTGACGCATATTTCATTTGCCGATGCCGGCGAAGCATCAGGCGTTGCCGCCACCGAATTAACCGCCCAGGCTGCACCCATTAGCAGCATTGAACCTTTCCTGGAGCAGGGAAGCGTATTAAGCGATGCGCCGTGGGGCTGGATTGCCGGTGCGGCGTTAGGGGGCGGTGCGATCGGCGCACTGCTGGCTCACGGCGGCGATGGCGAAACCAAAACCAGGGTTATTGATAATACAAAAGAAGTCGAAAGCGCTACGCCGACATTTTTGCTGGCGGACAACGCGGGTGACAAGCAGGGCGTGCTGAGTGCAAAAGAGGTCACGGATGATAACACCCCCACCTTCAGCGGTACCGGGCAGCCGGGCGCGACCATTCAGGTTAAAGACGGCAGCGGCAGCACCATCGCCAGCACCATGGTCGCGAAGGACGGCACCTGGACGGTAACACTCCCGACCCAGGCGGACGGGGAACATACCTGGTCCGTCGTACAGATCGACGGCAGTAAAACGACCTCTGCGGGCAGTATTACCGTAACCGTTTCTACAGCGGATACCAGCGTGACGCTCGCCACCACGGCGGGTGATAACGTGATCAACGCCAGCGAACAGTCCGCGGGCTTTACGCTGTCCGGCACCAGCAAAAACCTGGCGCAGGGAACGGCGCTTACCGTCACGCTCAACGGTAAAACCTATACCGCAGAAGTGGGAGCAAACGGCGCATGGAGCGTGAAGGTGCCTGCTGCCGACGCACAGGCGCTGGGCGATGGTACCTGGACGGTCAACGTCAGCGGAAAAGACGCGGCGGGCAACACCGTGTCCGGCAGCCAGACGATTGGCGTGGATACCGCCTCGCCAGTGATCTCTGTCGACACGATCGCCCAGGACAACATCATCAACGCGGCTGAACATAATCAGCCGCTGACGCTGACGGGGAAAACCGATGCGGAAGCGGGCCAGATTGTGACGGTCACGCTGAACGGCAAAAATCACACGGCGACCGTGGGCAGCGACGGCAGCTGGTTCGTTACGCTTCCGGCCAGTGAAGTACAGACGCTGGCTAACGGCGAGCACACCCTGACGGTAAACGTCAGCGACAAAGCGGGTAATGGGTCCTCCATCACCGCCGATTTCACGGTCGATACCGCAGCGCCAGTGGTCACTATCAACACCGTCGCGGGCGACGACATTCTGAACACCAGCGAGCAGGGGCAGGCGCAGATTATTTCCGGCCAGGCGAACGGCGCGGCGGAGGGCGACGTTGTCACCGTGACCGTTGGCGGCAAGACCTTTACCGGTGTCGTTCAGGCGGACGGCACCTGGAGCGTCGGCGTGCCTGCCTCCGTCATTGGCGCGCTGGGGGAAGGTAGCCACAGCATTTCGGTTGCCGTGACCGATGCGGCGGGCAACACCGGCAGCGCGACGCACGGCATTACGCTGAGCGGCAACCCGCCGGAATTTACCCTTGATCCCATCAGCCAGGATAACGTCCTGAATGCGCAGGAGGCCATGCAGCCCCTGAGCCTGAGCGGGACCAGTAATCTGCCGAACGGCAGCGCTGTCACCGTGACGCTGAACAACGTTAACTATCAGACCACCGTTGAGAACGGTCGCTGGTCCGTTCAGGTGCCGGTCTCCGACGTGCTGGATCTGGCGAATACCCTTTACACCGTCAGCGTCAGCGGCACCGACAGCGTGGGTAACAGCGGCTCCGCCGAGGCGAATCTGCTGGTAGACACCGTGCTGCCGCAGGTGATCGTCAACACCTTTGCCGGGGATAACCTGGTCAATAACGCCGAAGCGGCGGTTGACCAAACCCTCAGTGGACGCGTCACCGGCGCGGCGGCGGGCGATACCGTCTCTGTCACCGTGGGCGGCAAGAGCTACACCGCGACGGTTGGCAGCGACCTGAAATGGAGCGTGACGATCCCATCGGCCGACCTCCAGGCGTTTGGCGACGGCGATTTAACCTTCAGCGCCTCTGTCACCAATGCGCACGGCAATACCGGCACCGGCGAACGTGATATCAACATCAACGCCGAACTGCCGGGCCTGCGCGTGAACACGATCTCTGGCGATGACGTGATTAACGCCATCGAGCAGCAGCAGGATCTGGCCGTCACCGGCTCCAGCACTCATCTGGCCGAAGGCACACAGATCACCGTTACCATCAATAATGTCGAATACGTCACCACGGTTAACGCCAGCGGCAGCTGGCAGATTGGCGTGCCGGCGGCGGACCTTCAGGCATGGACGGCGGGAGGCATGACCGTCAGCGTCAGCGCGGAAGATGCCTGGGGCAACACCGTGGCGGCTGAACACCCGATCGAGCTTGACCTGAATGCGGTGGCTGTCACCATCGATACCGTAACCACTGACGATATGCTCAACGCGGCGGAAAAAGGCGCGGATGTCACGCTTTCTGGTCAGACGCAGGGCGTGGAGGCCGGGCAGACCGTAGTGGTGAAATTCGCGGATCAAACCTTTACCGCACAGGTGCAGCAGGACGGCTCCTGGCACCTGACCGTTCCGGCGAGCGCGATGGAAACGCTGATCGACGGGCGTGCGCAGGTGAGCGTCAGCGTGACTAACGTCAACGGCAACAGCGCGGACGCCTCACGCGTGGTGATCGTCGATACGCAGCCGCCAGCCATTACGCTTGATAACCTGACCGACGACAACATCATTAATGCGGCAGAAGCGCAGCAGGATCTGGTGCTCAGCGGCAGCACAACCGCTGAAACGGGCCAGACGGTCACCGTGACGCTGAACGGTAAATCTTACCAGACCACGGTACAGGCGGACGGTCGCTGGCAGCTGAACGTGCCTGCCGCCGACGTAGGCGCGCTGACCGATGGCAATGTCACCGTGACGGCCACCGTCACTGACGTGGCGGGCAACAGCAGCAGCGCGGATCGCGTTGGGCTGGTGGATGCCACCGTGCCGCAGGTGACCATCAACGATTTCGTCACCGACACCAACACCGTTAACCAGCTGGCCCATGCTCAGGCGCAGATCCTGAGCGGCTCCGTCACCGGCGCGGCGGCGGGCGATTTGGTCACCATCACCATCAATAACGTAGACTACACCACCGTGGTGGATGCGGCAGGAAACTGGAGTCTCGGCCTGCCTGCGTCCGTCATTCAGGGGCTGACGGACGGCACCTGGACCATTAACGTCTCCGTGACCGATCGGTCCGGTAACACCGGCAGCAGTTCAGTGGATGTGGTGGTCAATACTGTGACGCCCGTTATCGGTATTAACACGCTGGCAGCGGATGACGTGATCAATGCGGCAGAGAAGGGCGAAGATCTGCTGCTTTCCGGTACCAGCAACCAGCCGGAAGGAACCACCATCACTGTTAATCTGAACGGTATCAACTACACCGCCACCACCGACGCCAGCGGCAACTGGAGCGTTACCGTACCCGCCTCTGCGGTGAGCGCGCTGGGTGAAGCCAATTACACCGTAACGGCGAGCGTCACCGATAATGTGGGCAATAGCGCCGCTGCCACGCACGATGTGCTGGTGGACAGCTCGCTGCCGGTTGTTACCCTCAACAACTTCGCGGGCGACAATATCGTCAACGCGGCGGAAGTGACCGCAGGGCAAACCCTGACCGGAAAGGTTTCTAACGCGGCATCGGGCGATACCGTCACGATTATCCTCGGCGGGCAGACATACACGGCTACCGTACAGGACGATCTCACCTGGAGCCTGCCGTTAACCCAGAGTCAGTTAACCGCGCTCGGCAACGGCGACCTGACCGTATCGGCCAGCGTGACGAACGCGCACGGCAATACCGGATCGTCTTCCCTGGATGTCACCATTGACGCCCAGCTGCCCGGCCTGCGCATTGATACCGTCGCCGGTGACGACGTCATTAACGTTATTGAACACGCGCAGAACCTGGTTATCTCCGGAACCAGCACCGACCTGGCGGCGGGTAGCACCGTGCCCGTGACCATCAACGGCAAGAGTTATTCCGCATCGGTACAGGCGGACGGCACCTGGCAGGCTGCGGTTCCGGCCGCCGACGTCTCCCGGTGGGCGGACGGGTCGCTCACCATCAGCGCCAGCGCGCAGGATACCTCCGGCAACCCGGTGAACATCGGTACCGTGGTGGATGTCGATCTCGCCCCGGTGGCGATAAGCATTAACAGCGTGACGGACGACAACGTGCTGAACTCGGCAGAAAAAGGCCAGGATCTGGTACTGTCCGGCTCCTCCTCGAACGTTGAAGCGGGCCAGACCGTTACCATTATCTTTGCGGGTAAAACCTGGACCACGACGGTCGATGCCAACGGTGACTGGACCTGCACCGTACCGGCTGCCGATCTGAGCGGCCTGAAGGACGGCGACGCCAGCGTACAGGTCAGCGTAACCAACGTGAACGGCAACGCGGCCTCTTCCTCGCAGGCATTCAGCGTCGATACCGCCGCGCCAGCGGTCACCATCAACACCATCAGCGGCGACAACATGCTGAATGCGGCAGAGGCGGCGCAGGATCTGACCCTGAGCGGGACGTCTACTGCCGAAGCAGGCCAGACGGTCACCGTGACCTTCAACGGCAATCAGTACACCGCCCAGGTGCAGGCAAACGGCAGCTGGACGCTGGACGTACCGGCGGCGGATCTAGAGGGGATCGCCGACGGCAGCGCGGCGGTCACGGTGACCGTGTCCGATAAAGCGGGCAACCCGGCCAGTGCAGGGGCGTCCGTGCTGGTCGACACTACCGTGCCGCAGATTACCTTCGACATTGTGGCGGGCGACGACATTGTTAATATTGCCGAGCACGGCCAGGCGCTGATTGTCACCGGCAAGGTGACGGGCGCGCAGGCGGGCGATGTGATTACCTTGACCCTGAACGGCAAAGACTACACCGCGATGCTGGACGGTGCCGGTAACTGGAGCGTGGGCGTTCCGGCGACGGACGTGGGCGCGCTGGCTAACGGCGATCAGACGATCTCCGCCACGGTCACCGATAAAGCGGGCAACAGCACCAGCGCGACGCATGCGTTTGACGTCTCCCTGACCGCGCCGGTGATTGCCATCAATACCCTGGCGGTTGACGACGTGATCAACGCGACCGAAAAAGGTCAGGACCTGTTGATCTCAGGCACCAGCAACCAGCCGGACGGGACCCGCATCACCGTAACCCTGAACGGTATCAGTTACGCCGCCACCACCGATGCCAGCGGTAACTGGAGCGTCACCGTTCCGGCGGCAAACGTCTCGGCATTGGGCGAAGCGAGCTATAGCGTGACGGCCAGCGTGACCGATACTTCGGGTAATAGTGCGAACACCAGCCATAGCGTGCTGGTCGACAGCGCGCTGCCGCAGGTCACCATTAATGCGGTTGCCACCGACGACGTGATTAACGCGGCGGAAGTGGCTTCCGGACAAACCCTGAGCGGGAAAGTGAGCGGTGCCGCGAGTGGTGACACTGTCACAATTTCGGTGGGTGGCAATACCTACACGACAACCGTGCAGGACGATTTAAGCTGGTCGGTTAACGTCGCGTCTGACGTGTTAACCGCCATCGGCAACGGCGACCTGACCGTATCCGCCAGCGTCACTAACGGCCACGGTAATACCGGCTCCGGCGAGCGCGACATCACGATTGATGCCAACCTGCCTGGCCTGCGGGTCGATAAGGTGGCGGGTGACAACGTGATCAACAGCATCGAACACGGACAAAACCTTATTATCACCGGCTCCAGCGACGGTCTGGCAGCGGGTTCAGCATTGACGGTGACCGTTAACGGTAAAACCTACGCGGCCACCGTACTGGCAGACGGTACCTGGACGGCCGCCGTTCCGGCAGCAGACGTCGGCGCGCTGAGCGAAGGCACCGTCACCGTGACCGTTGAAGGCCAGAGCGCAGTGGGCAACCCGGTTTCTATCAGCCACGACGTGAAGGTCGACCTGGCGACGGTTGCTATCAGCATTGACGCTATCGCTACCGACGACGTAATCAATGCGGCAGAAAAAGGCGCAGATCTGGTGCTGTCGGGTGCCACCACCAACGTGGAAGAAAACCAGACCGTTACCATCACTTTCGGCGGTAAGACCTATAGCGCGACGGTGGATGCCAGCGGCAACTGGACGGCGACCGTACCGTCTGCCGATTTAGGTAGCCTGAAAGACGGCGACGCCAGCGTGCAGGTCAGCGTCACCAACGTGAACGGCAACAGCGCCTCGGCGGGCCGCGAGTACAGCGTGGACGCCACCGCGCCGACGGTGTCCATCGAGATCGTCAGCGACAACAACATCATCAACGCGGCCGAAGCGCAGCAGGATCTGGTCGTTAACGGTGTCTCCAACGCCGAAGCGGGCCAGACCGTCACCGTGACGCTGAACGGCGTGGACTACACCACCACCGTACAGGCGAACGGCAGCTGGAGCGTCACCGTACCGTCTGCGGATATCGGCGCGATTACCGACGGCAGTTACACCATCACGGCAGCCGTCGCGGATAAGGCGGGTAACCCGGCCTTGGCGGACCGCGATGTGCTGGTGGATACCACGGTGCCACAGCTGACCATTAACACCGTTTCCGACGACGACGTGATCAACAGCGCCGAGCATGCGCAGGCGCTGATTGTCACCGGTTCCGTGACCGGTGCGGCGGCGGGCGACGTGGTGACCGTCACCATCAATAACAAAGATTACACCGCGACCCTGGACGCTTCCGGCTGGTGGAGCGTGGGCGTGCCTGCGGCGGACGTGAGTGCCCTGACCGCCGGGGATCACACCATCACCGCGGCACTGACCGATAAAGCCGGAAACAGCAACAGCACAACGCACGAGGTTGAAGTCAACCTCACTGCGCCGGTGCTGACCATTGACACCGTGTCCGGCGACGATGTGATCAACAGCAGTGAGAAAACGCAGGATCTGACCATCACAGGTACGGCTTCCGGGCTGGCCGCGGGCGCGGTGGTCACCGTGATGCTCAACGGCAAAGCGTACAGCGCCACGGTGGATACCAATGGCCAATGGACCACAACCGTTCCGGCGAGCGAGGTGGGGCAACTGGGTGAAGCGCTTTACACCGTGTCGGCCTCCGCAACGGACAGCGTCGGCAACAGCACCAGCACCTCGCACACCGTGAACGTGGAATCCGTGCTGCCTGGCGTCATCATTAACACCGTGGCGGGCGACGACGTGATCAACGCGGCGGAGCTGGCAACCGGCCAGACCATTAGCGGCACAGTGGTGAATGCCGAAGCGGGCAACACCGTGACTGTGTCTGTTGGCGGCCATAACTACACCGCAACGGTGCAGAGCGATCTGACCTGGTCCGTCAGCGTACCGGAATCTGTGCTCACCGCGCTGGGCAATGGCGATCTGACCGTGACCGCCAGCGTCACGAACGGCGTGGGCAACAGCGGCAGCGGAGAGCGCGATATCACTATCGACGCGAATCTGCCGGGCCTGCGCGTGGACACCGTAGTGGGCGATGACGTGATTAACAGCATCGAACACGGGCAGAATCTGATTATCACGGGTTCAAGCGACGGCCTGACGGCGGGCACAGCGCTGACCGTCACCGTAAACGGTAAAACCTATGCAGCCACCGTGCTGGCAGACGGCACCTGGAGCGCGGCGATCCCTTCTGCGGACGTGAGTGCCCTTGCCGCAGGCACGGTCACCGTGAACGTTGAAGGCCAGAGCAGCGCGGGCAATCCGGTGACTATCAACCATGATGTGACGGTGGATCTGGCAAACGTCGCGATCAGCATTGACGCCATCGCTTCCGACGACGTGATCAACGCCGCCGAGAGGGGTGCGGATCTGGTGCTCTCCGGCACCACCGCGAATGTAGAGGAAAATCAAACCGTCACCATCACCTTCGGCGGCAAGAGCTACACCGCCACGGTGGACGCTGAGGGTAAATGGACCGCCACGGTGCCGTCTGCGGATCTGACTGGTCTGAAAGACGGTGACGCCAGCGTGCAGGTGAGCGTCACCACCGTGAACGGCAACAGCGCCTCGGCAGGCCGTGAGTACAGCGTGGATGCTACCGCGCCGTCCGTGACCATCAACACGATTGCCACCGACGATATCCTCAACGC